>Ga0181554_1000856_pt1 | contig 29845 bp, 26 predicted proteins | sample 011ome_16_FD_145602 | JGI IMG/M metagenome (GOLD analysis project Ga0181554, IMG submission 145602) | Coastal salt marsh microbial communities from the Groves Creek Marsh, Skidaway Island, Georgia - 011503CT metaG (spades assembly) | ecosystem: Environmental > Aquatic > Marine > Intertidal zone... | reverse complement strand
GAAGGCGGCGTTAATCGCGACCGCGAGGGCGAAGGCGAAAGAGGAGGCCGCGGAGAATCTGAGGCGGGCGGAGAGGGAGCTGGAAGCCGCGCGTGCGGCGGCGCGAGAGGCGGAGGCGGAGGCGGCGCGAGAGGCGGAGGCGGCGTCCGAGGCGTCCGAGGCGTCCGCGGCGGCGACGGAGGCGCCCGCGGCGACGGGCGAGGCCGACGGCGGCGGGGGCGAGGCCAGGCCGAAGAAGATATCCTTCGCCACGGGCAGGCGGCCGGACGGCGAGCTGTGACGCCGGCGGCTGTCGCGTTCGCGCTCAGCGAGGCTGCTAGCGTGTAAATCTACTCGTACTAGGTATTAAGAGACGCCTCGAAGGAGGCGAGCGATCCGCCCGCCGCCGCCTCGATACACGATCCGATCGCTCGCTCGCCGTCACCGCTTCGCCGCGACGGCGTCGCCTCCCTCCGCGTTTGTCGCGGCGTTCGTCGCTCCCTCGTCGTCCGCCTGCGCGATGAGCTCGCCCACGGACCTCTCCAGGTCGTCGACGCGGTCGCCCATCTCGTCGATCCGCGTGATGATGCTGTCCGACATCTGCTGGAACCTGTCGGGGTGGAGTTGAAAGGCGTCAGTTGGAGTTGAAAGGCGCCGAGGGCGGGCGTTGAAAGCGAGGAGTGGGCGGAGAGAATCGCCCGCAAAAGTCCTTAAGGATCGGCGTTCACCACGCGAACGCGGTCGTATGGGGACCAGTGTATAGAACGATTCGAACGATTCGATTCGACGCGCGCGACGCCGCATCCGAACCTGGACTGCATCTGCGTGAGGAGGTTTTGGACCTGATGCGGGTGGACGACGCGACGGGGAGGCGGGCGTCAGCGCGGGGCGCGACGTGGGGGCGTTCGCGGGGGCGTTCGCGATGAGTCGCGCGCGACGCGACGTTCGAATTCGAGATTCGTTCGTCGCTTCGTTCTGCTGCTGGGGGGCGGACGACGAGGGCGCGACGCGCGTCGTCGCGGCCGTCGGGCGGGGCGCGCGCGCGGGGGACGCACGAAGGTGGTGAGGTCCGCGGTGCTCTGAGGCCCGTCCCCGGGGGTGGGCGCGCCGGCGTCCATTCCGTGCGACGAGCGCGTGACGCGTCGCGTGGCGCGCGCGGAAGTGCCGTCGCCGCGGGGGAAGGAACCTGACAGAACGCGCGCGAAGACTCGCGCTCTGCGCTCGCGACCGCAAATCCGCATCCGCGTGCAAGCTGGCGTCGTCGTCAGTGCATGGTGCGCGCGTCGCGGCGACCTCCCCGCCCCGTCTGCGCCTGCGGCGAGTGCGACCCGAACGACCCCCTCGGAGACACCCTCTGCGGCGTGATCCCGTCGTCCGAACCGATCGCGATGCCTCCCAAGCACAAGTTCCCCCCCGTCCCGAAGGCGCGCCGCGCGGCCTCCGATCGATCCGACCGAACGCGAACGCTCTCCGATCTCGCGCGAACAGAAGATTCGGATCGAAACGACGACGGAATCGATCCCTGACCTCTCTCTCCTCTCCTCTCATCTCCTCTCCTCTCCTCTCCTCCTTCGCAGACGTGCACCGTGACCGGCGGCATGGGCTTCGTCGGCCGCAGGCTCGTCGAGATGCTCGTCGAGCGCGGCGCCGAGCGCGTCGTCGCGTTCGACATCGCGCCCCGCCCCGCGGACGCTCCAGACGACGATCGCGTCGTGTGGATGCAGGGCGACCTCACCGACCCGGCGGCGGTGATGCGCGCGTGCGAGGGCAGCGAGTGCGTGTGGCACATCGCCGCGCTCGTGGGGCCGTACCACGCGAAGGACATGTACATGAAGGTGAACTACCAGGGGACCCTGAACGTCGTCGACGCGTGCAAGAAGCTCAAGATCAAGAAGATCGTGATGTCGTCCTCGCCGAGCACGCGGTTCGACGGGAAAGACATCAACGGCAAGCGCGAGAGCGAGCTCGAGATTCCGAAGAAGTTTCTTCAGGAGTACGCGGAGAGCAAGGCGCGCGGGGAGGAGGCGTGCATGGCGGCGTGCGATGGGGAAAACCTCCTCACGGTCGCCGTCGCGCCGCATCAGGTGTACGGCCCGCGGGACTTTTTGTTTCTTCACAACTTTCTCCTCAACGCGTCTCGGCTGCGCGTGTTCGGACCAGGAGATAACCTCGTCAGCGTGTGCTACGTGGACAACTACTGCCACGGCCTGATCCTCGGCGAGCGCGCGCTGTACCCCGGGTCCCCCGCGCTGCGCAAATTTTACATTTGCACGGACGGCGAGCCGGTGAAGCTCTGGAGGTTCATCGACGACGCGCTCGTGCAAATCTTAGGCATCCCGTCTCTCTTCTCCAAGTTCAAGCTCCCCGGCTGGGGGTTCATGTACCCGCTCGGGCGCGTCTGCGAGTGCGTCGGGAGCGTCCTCGGGAAGAAGCTCAAACTGAACACGTTCGCGGTGCGGATGCTTCTCATCAACCGACACTTCAACGGCGACGCGGCGAGGGACGACCTCGGATACGCGCCAATCGTCGACTCGGAGACGGCGTGGGAGAGGACGGTGGGATGGTTCAGGGAGGAGTGGGTGCCGAAGTACGCGCCGGGGCGCGTCGGGAAGGCGGACGCGGCGGCGGCCGCGGGCGGCGCGAAGAAGAAGGGGGGGAAGGCTGCGAGAGGGGCTGCGAAGACGCGGAAGTGAGCGACTGCGACTGGAGGAGAAAATACGTTCATCGGTCAGTAGTTGAAACGGATCTCGATCAAATGTTGAACCCGAGGGTGGGTGAAATGCACAGAACGCACCGCTCGCAAACAGCCTCATCCGTCGACGCGACAACTGGCAGTTGTTTTTTGCCTTAGCGAGCAGATTTATAGGGCTGCACGTCACGGAGACTTGAAATAACACACACACACTGGCAGCTGTACACGTGTAGCTGAAAGCGAGCGACGTCACCGGACGTGTCGGCGCGCGCGTCGTCACTTCAACTCGCGCGCGCGCCCCATCATGTCGAGCTCTCTCGCGATGCGCGCGACCGTCGCGAGGCCGACCGTCTCCGCGCGCGGCGCGTCCGCCCGCGCCGTCGCCGTCGCCCCCCTCGCGTGTCGCGCGCCGCGCGCGCCGCGCGCCTCCGCGATCTCCGCCTCCTCCGCCACGGACGAGGCCGGCGCGGTCGCCGCAAATGCCAACTTCCGCGCGGGCGCGGGCGCCGGCGGCGGCAGCGCGGACGTCAACAACTCCGTGACCGACGACGACGTGTCGTCGTGGAACGAGATCGAGATCCAGGTGGCGAACATGTGCGCCAAGTACGCCGGGGACTCGAGCGTGAACGGCCGCATCATGGCGTTGGCGGAGCTCGGCCCGGATAAAACGTACGAGGCGCTGGACGACATCACCGTCGTGGACGTGTTCCAGGCGGCGTACGACGGCGGCCTCGAGGCCGCGACGACGATCATCGACGTCCACCTCCGCATGGTCGCGGAGTGCATCATCGCGGACGACGTCGAGCTCGTGCGGACGGTGTACGGCAAGTTCAAACGGATGCCGCCGCTGCTGATGCGATCGTCCGTCGTCGCCACCGCCGCCGTCGCGGAGGCGGGACTGCTGAAAGTGCGGGAGGAGTACGAGCTCATCGAGGCGATGTTGCGGGAGGAGGTGGCGAAGCCGGACGCGGGCGACGAGATGAAGCTGGAGCACGAGAAGTGCGAGGTTTTGATGAAGACGATGGACGCGGTCATCGCGGTGTTGCACGAGGAGAAGGGCGAGAAGGACGGGGAGCTCGTGTCGGACGCGCCGTCCGTGAGCTCCTCCTCGGACTGATGACGAGGGGTACGTGGACGACGACGCGCGCCACGTGGAGACGTGTGATTGGTTGTTTGGAGTTGATTCGGTGATGACGATCACGTGATGGGTTGATTCTTTATACGATTCTTTGGGTTGGACGCCGCGCCCGCGGGCGGGGGGTCGGCGCCGCCGAGGCGCGAGCGCGCGCTCGCGTCCAGCCGAGCCGCCGCCGGTCCCGACGACGAACTTTGAACTTCATCGCTCGCCTCCTTATTACTGTCTAATAAATACGAGTCGAGGTCGGGACGTCGTTCGTCGTTCGCTCGAGAATGCGCACGCACTACGGAGTATGTTCATATTATCAGACAACTTATTAGCAGACAAACAATACGTCGCCGCCGCGACCGCGATCGCCCGTCGCGTCGCGACATCGCGCGGTAGACTTCTCCCCGCGCGCGCCGCGCCCGCGCCGCGCTCACCGCGTGATGTCGCTCCCCGGCGCGCCGTAAAACAGCGCGTGAAACGCGAAAACGAAGAACAGCAACCCCCCCGCGATCGCGACGACCCTCTGCGATATCTTCAGCGCGATGACGCGTCCGCCGAGCACCGCCAACCCGGTGCAAAACGCGTGTCCGATGATCCCGCCGACGACGACGCCGTAGGGCTCCTTGTGCGCCGCGAGCGCGATCGTCGTGATCTGCGAGCGGTCCCCCCACTCCGCGAGGAACGTCAGGATGAACGCCTCCAAGAAGATGGGCGTGCACACGCGATTGAGCGCGCGTCGCAGCGGCCCCGCCGGCGGTTTCGGTCCCAAACCCCCGCCGAGTTTTTCCTCCACCTCGGACACCTCCTCCTGCATCGTCGCCGCCGGGTCCGCCTTCCACGCGATGTAGAGGAGACGGCAGCCGAAGAAGGTGTACAGCACGAACGCCGCCTTGGACACGGTGTCTTTGCTTATCAGGTTCGGGACGACGAGGCCGAGGGCGACGCCCAGGACGGTCATTATCGACAGCGCGGCGATCGCGCCGGAGAAGACGACGACGCGGGGGTGGCGCATCGCCATGATCGCCGCGATGATGAACGTCTCGTCGCCCATCTCGGAGACGAGGATCATGGATACGGAGGACAAGAACGCGTCCTTGAACCCGCCGTCGCCGTCGCCGTTGCCCGCGCCCACTCCTCCCGCGGCGGACTCCGCGCGCGGCTCCATACGCAGCGCGTCCGTCGCCGCGGAGACGCGGACGACGAGGCACGAGAGGAGGACGAGGACGGTCGTCGCGAACGGCGAGGACGGCGCGCGCCGACGCGCGGGCGGCGGCATCGCGCGCGGCGGCGGCGGCGACGTCGAGCGCGTCGCCGCCGTCGTGCGACGATATCGGCGACGACGCGAACGACGACGCGAGAGACGGCGGTCGCGACGACGCGCGCGCGTGCGACGGAGGGGACTCTCCGCGCCGCGCGCGGTTTGAACCGAGGTTTCCGCGCCGTGTGCGGCTGAGCTCGTCAGCCAGACGCGACGGTCGGACGGAGCGATGCGATGGCGCACACAAGCGCGCGCGATGAAGCGCTTCTTCGCGGCCGCGCCCCTCGACGCGAGCAAACGCGCGAAGGGGGAGGCTCTTCCGGAGCCGAAGAGCGACCCCACGTCGTTCATCACGTGGAACGCGAACGGTTTCCTCGGTGCGCGGCGATAGCACCCCGCGGATCTCGCGCGCAGATTTGATTCTTCCTCCCTGACGACAGACAGCTCAGGAGAGATCTCGTCGACTCACGCGTCTCTGTCTCTCCCTCAGGCCGCATGAAGAACGAGGTCGACAAGGCGTGCTTCCTGAAGTACGTCGAGCGCCTCGACCCGGACGTGATATGCCTGCAGGAGACATGGCTCGCGGGCGCGGGGCCGAACCGGTGCGCGTCCGTCGCCGATCCGAACCTCGCGTCGCCGCGTCGCGCGCCCGCTCTTCCTAGAGTTGAGAGTTGACATTCATTCAACCGTCCGACGTCCCGTCCCGTCCCGTCCCTCGCAGGCGCCACGTCCTGCGTGACGACGACAAGGCCGCGCGCGCGGATAAGTCCGCGATCGACCTCCTCATGCGCCAGAAGCCGATGAGCCGATACGAGCCGCACTGGGCGTGCGCCGACAAGCGAAGCGCGGGGTGCGGCGTCCTCGTCAAGAAGCACATTCCGGTGAAGAGCGCATCGCGGTCGCTGACGCGTCGCGCGGGCGAAGCGTCGCAGCACCCGGAGGGGAGGGTTCTGTTTCTGGAGTTCGAGAACGTCACGCTTCTCAACGTGTACGCGCAGAACAACGGGTGGAAGCCGGAGAGCATGGCGAAGCGGCGACGATGGGACGCGGAGCTGAAGACGTTTTTAACAAACGACGACGACGACGACGACGACGACGACGACGACGACGACGCACAGCTGTGCGCGGCTTCGAAAGACGCGACGACTTCAAACGACGCGACGTCGAAGACGAACGCGTCTTCTCTCCGCCCGCGACGGCCGACGCGCGCGGACGGGAAAGGCCTGAAACCGATCGTGTGGACCGGGGACCTGAACGCGTGCCACACCGAACGCGACGTCACGCACCCGGAGTTTTTCGCGCTCCAAAAGCCGGAGGGAAAGAAGGGCGCGCCGCCGCCGGAGACGCCGCCGGACGTCGACGACCGCGGCCAGCCCGGGTTCACGAACAACGAGCGGCGGCGCTTCCACGACATCGTGACGTCCGCGAAGCTCGTGGACGTGTACCGCCATCTGCACGGCGACGCGCGGAGGGCGTGCACGTGGTACGGGCACCCGGGCGTCGTCGCGACAGGGAGATACAAGGGCAGAGGCATGCGGCTGGATTACTTCTTCGTGTCGGACGGGCTGGAGCGCGCCGCGGTCGAGTGCGCGCAAGCCACGGACGCGTACTCGGACAAGCCGGCGGCGCTGGAGCAGAGACCGGACGACGCGTTCTTCGGGTCCGATCACTGCGGCGTGTATTTGAAACTGAAAGACCACGCGTTTCAGGGGGGCGGAGAGGAGGAGGACGCGAAGGCGGGAGTCGCGGGGTGGCTCGCCGCCGCGGAGGCGAAGGCGACGGCGGCGGCGAAGGACGCGGAGGACGTGAGGGCGCCGCCGCCGGCGGCGGCGGGCGAGGCGGCGGGCGAGGCGGGGGCGAACGCGGAGGCGTCGACCGCGGCGCTCGAGGCGGCGGAGCGGCGCGCGTCCGACGCGGAGCAGAGCGCGTCCGACGCGGCTAAGAGAGCGAAGGAGGCGAGCGCCGAGGCGGACGCCGCGAGTGCCGCGTCGGCGTCGGCGAAGGAGATGACGTCCGAGGAGCTCGACGCGAAGATCGCCGAGCTGGACGCGAAGCTGACGGCGGCAAAGCAGAACACGTCGGCGTCGGAGAAGTGGAAAGAGATGGATGACGAAGCTCAGAGAGAGCTCGACAGAGTGTTTGAAGACATGTTTGAGAGAGAGCTCGACATGGGGAGAGAGCTCGAGAGAGTGCTTGAAGACATGTTAGAGAGAGCGCTTGAAGACGAGATCGACAGAGCGGCTGAGAGAGGCGACGAGATGGCTGTGAAATTGCAGAAGAAGTTGCAGAAGATCAAAGACCGGGAGCAGGAGCTCGCGAGGGAGCGAGAGGAGATGGCGGAGGAGCACCGGAAGACGAAAGAGGCCATAGCGAAGCTGAAGGACATGAAGGAGGAAAAGGACTTGCTTGAACTTCGCATCGAGAAGCAGAAGCGTCAAGTCTTTCAAAGGCTTATCAAGCCGCGAACCACGACGGAGAATTGAAATGAAACGCGTTTCGTTCGTTTTACGCGTTCGCGTCCGCCGCCGCCGCCGCCGCCGCGTCCGCCTCTCTCTGACTCCGCGGCGGTCGAATCCCCCCCAACCCCCCCGGCGGCCGCTTCCACTCGCTCTCCTTGATCCCCTTCGCGTCCAGCACGCGCTTCCGGAGCTCCAACGCCTTGTAGCTCATCAGCTTTTGCGGCGTCGTGTTGAGCAAATACGCGTCCAGTCCTCCGGCTTTGTCGATCCAGCGCAGCGCGTACGTTGTGACGTTCACCCGGACGAGCTCGTCCAGAGCTTCGCTGTAGAGGCGCTTGCGCTGCGCGTTGGGTTTCCATCGCCGTCGCGTCCTGGGGTTTAGGGGAAAGGATGGAGGGAGGGAGGGAGCGTGGTCGGCGAGGCGAGGCGAACGACGAGAGGGAACCCTAGCGAGACGACGTCGACGGACGGAGAGAGGACGGAGAGAGGACGGGGGGTTTAGGATCGGATCGTGCGACGGGGTCGACGCGGGACGCGCGCGCGTCGTCGCGCACTTGTTCCCGCCGTCCTCGGAGATCATGTTCCCGGTGTTGACGTTCTTCCCCCCGAACAGGTTGTTCTTCACGCGCTTCGCGACGATGCGTCCGAAGTTGATCACGCTCCGCCCCGTCATCAGATCCTTCTCCCCCGCGTTCGGTCGAGTCGATCGATCCCTTCGACGCGCCGCGAGCGTCCGCGCGCCCCGACGACGCTCCGACGACGCTCCGACGACGCTCCGACGACGCTCCGCCCACGAAGGTCACGCGTCCGCGCGCGCGCGTCCGCTCCGAGCCACCGCGCGGGCCGACACTGACGCGACGCGACGCGCGCGCGCGCTCCCTCGCCCGAAAACCAAATCTCCGCTCGCAGCGCGCGAGTCGAGAGACGTCCCCGTCCCGTCCCCCGCCTCGGCGCGTTTGCGTCCCCCCTGACTCCCTCGGCGTTCGCGCTGGCACGAGCGGTCGGACAGGACTCGCATCTCGCGGAGTCGAGCCGCGTTTAGACCCTCGACCACGAGTCGCGGGTTACGTTTTCGCTTCGCGCGAGATTTTTTGTCTCAAAACCGCGCACGACGCTTTTTCCCGAACCTGCAGCGAAAGTGCATTTCGCCCAGTGCGTTTCCAGTCTGAAAAAAGCGCACCGGGGAGAAAAAACTTTAACAGTCTCGCTCGTCTACAAGTCTCGCGCGGATTTGTCTCGCCGCGCCTCGACACTTTCCACGCGCGCGCGGCACGAACGCCGTCGCGTCGTCGTCGGAACCGAGTCGGCGAGAGTTCGCGCGCGCACGTCTCGTCTGAAGGGCGTCGGGCGCGCGCGTCGGAGGCGTCGGAAGCGCGCGCGCGCGGGTGGATCCGGCGAGAGGGATTCGGTATTCATTCGAGAGATGCTGGAGCGCGCGTCTTCCGAGCGCAAAAGTCTGCTCCTTGAAGCGGAACTCCGTCGCGTGAACTCGCTGCCGCAGCTCCGCGTGGTCGGCTTCGACGCGGCGACGGCGCCCGGATTCGGCGGCTCGCCGACGATTAGCAAACGCGCGGCGGCGATTCGCGTGGATGATTTTCTCGCGCGACGCGAGAGCAGCTGGGGATCCGCGGCGTCGACGGGGTCGTCGTCGCTCACGAGGTCGCTCTCGCTCGACCCGCGGAAATCGTGCGACGACGTCGAGCTCGGAAAACGCAGCGGCGAGAGCGACGCGTTCAGCAACGACAGCATGGACGGGGACCTCGGCGGGCCGAGACAGCGGTTCAGCGAGAGCGCGATCGATTTCGACGCGAGAGGCGGCGTGGACGACGACGCGCCGCCGCGGAGCTCGAGCGCGGAGCCCATCGAGATTCAGTACAACGGGACGAGGAACTGGCGAGGGTGCGTCTTTTCTCGCCTTACTTTTCGCGATTCCCCGGCGGGCGCTTTTTCCTCCCGGTCGGCGGCGTCTCGACGCGCGATCGCGCGTCGAATCCGCGCGGCGCGATGCCGGCGATGCGCTTCGACGCGTCGTGGCATCGTTCCCGCGGGCGGCGTCGCGCCCGCGGGCGCGCGTCGAGGCGACCGCGCGAGGAAACCCAGCGCGCTTCGCCCCCTTTCTTTTCCTGCGGGGCGGGACTGGCCAATCGCGTGCGCGCAATTCTCAAAAATAACGACCAGACTTGCGTGACACCTGAGACATGACTGACGACTTTTTACCTCTCACTCGTTCCCTGGCAGTCGCGCGAGAAGGGAGCACTACTAACCGAGCCCGCCGCGCCGCACGCGCCTCGACGCTGTACCTGATGTCTGTCTGTACGACTATACTATACGCATACCGTGTTTCATATCGTTTCACGTCCTCCCTCGCGGCGTGTTCACGCCGCCGAGCGACGCGACGTGAGCGAACGGGGTTATTTTTTTGAGTAATATTTTTTTTTCGATCATGGGCCGCGCCGCTGATGCGGGTTTGTTTAGACCGCGCTCGCTGGGCGCCCGATCACAATGGACCGCCGTCGCCGTTCATTAAACATAGCGATGCGACGACGGCGGACACCACGGCTAGCTAGCACATACGCACGATTCTTTTCGTTGAGTTGAATTGCAATATCATACGAGACAAGACAACAAAAAAAAAACTACGAGCGAACGAACCAGAACCCGAACCCGAGCCCGAGCCCGAGCCCGCCCTTTCCCCTTCCTTCCTTCGTCTACAACGCCGCGAGCACCAGCGGCCCGACTCTCTTCGCGAAGACGTCGCTCAGCGTCCTCGACACCTCCGCGGGCGAGTGCTCGCTCTCGATCATCCGCGTGAACGTCGGGTAGAAGAGCCCCAGGCTCTCGCGGAACGCCGCGTCTTTAAACCGCGCCGCCGCCTTCAACGCGTCCACGGCGAGCGGCGAGTACGCCGCCAGCTCAGCGCGGTTCGTCGCGTCGAACGAAGCCACGTGGTTTCTCTCGGCACCCTCCTCGGCGCCCTCCTCGGCGCCCTCCTCGGCGCCGTCCGCGAGCGTCGCGAACCGCGCCAGGACCGCGTGCGTCAGCGCGACGAGCCGAGGCTCCGAGGACGCCGACGCCGCGACGCGCGACGCCGACGGCGGCGGCGCTCCTCGCGTTCGCGTCGCCGCCGCCTCCTCCTCCTCCTCCTCCTCGCCGTCTTGCGTGTGCAAGTGCAGGAGCACCGCGAGCGCAGCCTGGCTCGACTCCACCTCCAGCGATAACAACGGCGGGTCCGGCAGCCTCGTCGTCGTCTTCGCGAGCGGCGGCGGCGGCGGCGGCGGCGGCGGCGGCTCCGACGACGCCCGCGTCTCTCGCGCGTACCGCTCGAAGATCGCCGCGCACCGCGTCAACTTGCGACGCGTCGCGCGGTCGACGTTGACCTCCCTCGCGTGCGCCGCGCTCGCTTCCATGACGTCGATCAGCGCGATGAGCGCGTCCTCGCTCAGGCGCGCGCCGTGCTGGAAGTAGAGCTCCGCGACGGCTTGCATCGCGAGACGTTGCGTCGACGCGAACGCGCGCGCGTCTGCCATCGCGCGCCCCCACGCGACGGGGTGCGCGCCGAGCCGCGCGCCCGCCTCCCTCGCGAGCGCGTCCTCGTCAAAGGAGAAACCGGGAGGACCTTCTCTTTCGGTGGCGTCGGTTGACGTTTCGTCTTCCTCGTCCTCCTCGACCGAGCATCGCGCCGCGAGCGCCGCGACGTCCGGTCGCGTCGCGTCCGCGACGGACCGCAACGCGTCCACCGCCAGTCCCCACGCCGCGTCGTCGAAGACCCCCCCCGCGGAGAGCAACAGCCGAGACAGCGCGCCGACGCCGCACGCCGCGAGTGGCTCGTGCGCTCTCGTGGACAGCGACACGAGAAGCGCGAGCAGCCGCGGGAAGACGTCCGGGGTGGACGTGACGGGGACGTAAAACTTCACCGTGAGGTCGACGACGAGCTCGAGACAGTGCTGGCAGGTTTGGTACAGCCACGCGTCGACGGAGGCGACGCCGCGCGCGGCGCGTCGAGGCGTCAAAGCGTCCGACGATCCTGATCCGTCTGTTGTCCCGGGCTCGGCGATGGCGCTCGCCTCGTCGTCCCCGAGCTCCGCGCGGACGCTGTCGAAGATCGGAAGGAGGATGCTGTCGTACACCCTCGCCCAAAACGTCGCCGAAAAGTGATCGCCGTGGAACGCGAGCACGTCGAATAAAACTTTCAACGACGTCGCGCGAATGTCTTCCCTCGGGTCGAACGTCAGCTCGCTCAGGCCCGCGAGCAGAGGGAACCAGAAGAAGACGTGGACTTCGTCGTCGGTGAAGCACGTCGCGCCCTTCGCGCGCGGCGTCGGTTTACGCTCGGGGCTCTTCGGCGGCGTCTTCTGCTTCTTCTTCCCTTCGCCGCCGCCGCCGGTCGGCGGCTTCGACCCATCCTCCTCCTCCTCCTCCTCGTTCTCCGGTTCCGTGGGTGGCTTGTCGAGCTCGCCCAACGACCCGTCCGCGAGTTTCAGCGCGCAGAACCGCAAAAACGCGATCGCGTTTAACGCCACCTCAGGCGCGCAGTCTCCGTTCGTGAAGGCGATGAGGCAGTTAACGCAATCCGTAAACGTCGTCGCGTCCGTCTCCGTGATGTGCTGAAAGTGTTCTCTGATGATCAGCTCGATCGTCTCGAACGCGAGGGTGACGATGCCGCTCTCCTCGTCGTTCGCCGCGGTCGTGAAACACATGAACACGGACTTCCACCCGCTCTTGATGTTCCCGACCCTCCCGAGCACCATCTGCGACATGCAGCGAATGACGAGCTCGCGGACGCGCGCGTTGGGCGACTGCCGCATGACGACGACGAACGGCCGAAGGAAATCGTTCTGGAACGAGTAGTTCGAGAGCTCGCCGCGGTCGAGAAACTTCATCGCGAGCTGTCGCAGGGAGTCGACGACGTACATCGCCACCTGGAGGTTGTGGTGGCATCCGGACTTGGTGAAAAAGTCCGCGAGCGACGGCCACATCTTGCTCCACGTCATCCGGACGCGCGTCATGTTCAAGTGCGAAATTTCCACGAGCTTCGTCAGCGAAAACACCCGCGGATGCCTCGCCGCGGTCTCTTCCAACGACACCTCGCAGAGCGACCGCGCGAACGCGACGATGGCCTCGCCGTCGAGCTGGTCCGTGCACTGAAACACGCGCGCGAGCTCGTCCGGGTGGAGTTCCCTCAAGACGTGCGCCGGCGGCGGGTCGATGTCCAGCTCGTGAAGGAACAGACGCGGGTCCGTCTCGTCGTCCGTACCCGCCGCCGGGGTCGTGGGGAGGGACCCGGGCGTCCCGGGCGCGTTCGCGCCGGTCGCGGCGGTCGTGGGTCCGGGACCCTCGGTCGTCGAGGTCTTGACCGGCGTCACCCCGGCGGGCGCCCCGGAGGGCTTCGACTTGGGTTTCAAATGCGCGAACGGGGACTCGTCCGCGGCGGTGGCGGAGGCGCCGAACATGGACGCCATCGTCGGCAGAGCGGGCATGGACATCGCGGCGGGAGGCGGCGGCGGCGACGGCTTCGCGGGGGACTGCCGCGCCTCTTTCGCCTTCGCCGCGGCCGCGTCCTTCGCGGCTTTGTTGCTCCCGCCGCCGACGCGGCGGAAGAGTCGTTTTTTCCCACCCCCGCCCTCCGCGCCGCCGCCGCTGCCGTCCCCGTTCGATCCCGCGTCAGCAGCCTTCTCCTCCCCGAACAAGCTCGCGTCGTCGTACCCCATCGCGAGTGAGTACAGGTGGTCGTACCTCGACACCACCTGCAACACGTGCCTCCACGCGTCGCCCAGCGCGTCGCCGTCCTGAACGCCCACCTCCACCAACGCGCGCACGGCGGCGACGTTTTTCGTCCGCATGTTCGACGGCGAGTGCAACGACGTGAGCTTCGCGAGCGGGGTTATGAACGCGTCTCTGGTGGACTCCATCCCCATCGCCGCGGTGAGGTGGATCGCGCGCTGGAACCCGAGGAGGGAGGTTTGAACGACGGAGGGCGCCTCCGTGGCTTCGAAGGACATGGAGAACACCGCGAGCATCGCGGGCCACGCCACCTCGAGCATCGGCCGCACGCACGCCGGGTTGGACGCGCTCTGGAACCCGCCGTTCTCTCTCCGCGCGCGGTTCCGGACCTCTTCCATGATTTGCGCGGTGTCGACGATGTCGACGACTTTTTTGCCGCTCACCAGGGACATCAAGACGTCCATGCCGAGGCGGTTGCTCATGTCCTTCATCGCCCTCGTCATCGTGCTGCCGCTGCCCTTCTCGTTCGCCTCCGCCTTGGCCGCGATCGCGGCCGGGTCGTCGTCCTTCATTCGTATCTCGTTCGTCACAATGCGCTTGTACAGCTCCGTGAGGTGCTCCGCGGGGACGTCCGCGCCGTCGTCGATCCCGCGGTTATTCCGCAGGAAACCCTCGAGCGTCATCTTATTCTTGACTTGCGGGTTGTGCGCGTCCGTGTTTAACATGATCACGCTGAACGACAGCACGTACGCGGTGTCCGCGTTCTTGTACGCCCCAGGGTTCTGCTTGCAGTACCGCTCCGCGAACTTCTCCATCAGACGGTCGATCTTTTGCGACTCCCCGGGGAGGCGGAACCCCTCCAAAAATTTCCGAATCGCCTCGTCCAGCGTCTGCGCCGTGAAATCCATGGCGTCCACGTACGCGTGCATCACGCTCAGCATCGGCTCTTCACGCTCGCCGAGGTAGTCGCCTATGATGGTCTTGTCCAGCCCTTGCGAGTCCCTCAAGAACGCGGCGATCTCTTCGGGGGTCTCGCCGAGGCGTCCCAGCGATTGCATCATCGCGACGCCTTTTTTCGGTTTTTTGTTGAAGAGCGCCACCGCCTGCTGGTACTCCATCTTGCTCGCTTTCAGCTGCTCGATATCCTCCGGAGTAACCGTCGACGTCGTGGCGTTATCATCATCCCCACCCCCACCCCGGTGCATCTCGTCCAGGGCGCCGCCGCTCGCGGACGCCGACGCCGCCGACGCCATCGCCTTGGCCTTGGCCGCCGCGTCTCTCCTCTCCCCCGTGCCCAGCTGCACGTCGATCCACTCGCCGAGCGCGCCGAGCATCCCGCTCAGGCACTCCAACGCCTCCGCTTTCAACACCGCCTCTCTCGCGGCCTCGTTCCCGGTGAGCTCGTTCACGCCGGGGAGCCCCTGCGCGACGCGCACGAGCGCGTTGACGAGCCGTTCGAAGAGGTTCGACGCGTCTGAGGGGCGTTCCGTACGAAGAATAGTTCATGGGTCAGTTGAAAGGGGACGCGATCAACGTTGAAACCGGGCGATGGGTGAATCACGTGTGCATACGGTAGAACGCACCGAGGTCGCAGTCGAAGTTGACGAAGAGGTCCACGAGCAGCCGCGCGTCGCCGCAGAGTTTGTTTAGGCACGACAGCAAGACGGCGCGCTGCGGGTACGGCGCGAGCGGGGACCCGTGGACGACCTCCAGCGGCTTGAGCATCAGCATCGGGAAGAAGAAGCCAATCTCGGACTTGAGCGAGACGCGGAAGCGTCGAAGCAACGTGAGGAAAATCGAGAGCGAGAGCTGATACGCCGTCGGCACGGAGGGCGCCGCGTTGGTCGCGACCGCGTCGAGGAGGTACTCCTTCGTCGCCTCGACGCACCGCTCGGAGGCGTAGAACCTCGGCCCGGCGTTCTCGAGGAGTATCTTGAGGAGCTCCAGCGACAGCGTCTTCCCGCGGACGACGGAGACGTTCGCGAGGTCGCCCGACTTTTTCGCCAGCTTGCACAGCGCGCGAAACACGAGAAACGCGTCCGACTCGAGCGCGAAACTCTCATCCGTCCGCGCCGCGAGGCCGAGGCCGAGGCCGAGGCCTCCTCCTCCTCCTCTTCGCGACGACGACGACGACGCGTTCGATAAGGAACGCTTTAACGGCGTCCCCGCGGACGTTCCGTCTCCGTCCTCCGCCGCGTCCGCGTCGTCGTCGAACTCCCCTCCCTCGGTCATCTCGCGCTCCGCCGCCGCCGCCGCCGTCGCCGCCGCGTCCGGCCCCCCGAACGTCGTCAACGTCACCGTGTTCATGTCCGCGATGACCTTCCCCACGAACGACTGCACGAAGTTCACCATCTCCTGGACGCCGTCGCCGTCGCTCGGCTTTGATTTCTCGGACGGCCGCAGAAGGTCCGCGACGACGATCGCCGGCGCCGACGCCTCGCTCGAGCCAGCCTCCAGGCGATGAAAAACAACCGTGAGCATCTGCGTCAACGACGCTTTCGCCGTGCTCTGATTCACCTCGGACTTGCTCCCGAGGAAGACGTTGTAGCACGTCCGCACGACGCGCAGCAGCGCGCGGCCGTGGACGCGGAACGTCTTCGACGACACCGCGGTGAGGAGGCACTTCAGGACGTGGAGCTCGACGGATTCGTCGATGATCTCGCTGGCGCGGCAGACGAGGTCGACGATCTCGCCGGCGAGGAGCCTCGAGGACGGCGGCGGAATAGGCGGCGCGGCGTCTGGCGGCGGTGGCGGCGGCGTCGGCGTCTCCGCCGGCGGCGCGTCCTCCGCGGTCGTCGTCGTCGTCGCGGCCGCGGCGGCGACCGACGACGACTTCTCCTCCTTCTCCTTCGCGTCCGCCTTCTCGTCGACGGCGGCCGTCGCCGCTCCCGCCGCCGCTCCCGCCGCTCCCGCCGCCGAAACGGTCTCCTCCCCCCCCGGGAGCTCGTCCGCGTCGCCTCTCAGCAGCCCGAACGCGATCAGCTTCTGTATCGCGGCGATCGCTTCGACGACCATCTTCGGCGCGCGGCTCTCGAACGCCAACCGCAGCGGGACGCACAGGCGCGCGGTCTGCGCGTCTCCGAGGCTCCCGACGCTCGGACCGCCGCCCAGGGTCGCCGCCGCGGTGGACGCGCCGGGGTGCGCCGGCGATGGCGACGCCGCCGACGCCTTGGAGGGCGTCGTCGGCGGCGTCGGCGTCGGCGTCTGCACGACGAACGCGTCGCCGTCGGCGATGGAGGCGACGAGATCTCGCACGGACGACGCGAGGTCCGCGTGGCGCTTCCCCGAACTCGCGACCGCGAGGATCTTCTCTAGGTTCTCCTTCACGACGTCGCCGGCGTTAACCCAGGGCGTCGCCGCGGAGGGCGTCGCCGCGGCGGACGGCGTCGCCGTCATCGCCGTCATCGCGCGTCGGCCCGGCGCCTCGGGCGCGACGTTTTAAACCGAGGCGTTCGCGACTCTCACGCTTCGTCTCGCGAAAATAATCAGATCAGATCGTCGCTCCCGACGATCAGTCGTCGCCGCGCGCGCCCCCGTCGCGTCGTCGCGCGGTCGCGCGGTAGGTCGCACGTCGCGATGGTCGGCCTCGCGACGTTCACGATCGTCTCCAACGCGGACGTCCCGCTGTACGAGGCGAACCTGGGTCAGACCCCGAAGCGGGAGGACGCGGCGCACCTCCAGGAGTTCGTCGCGCACGCCGCGCTCGACGTCGTCGACGAGCGGCGATGGGAGACGCCGCAGACGAACCTCAAGCTCGTGGACCGGTTCAACGATCTGCTCGTGTACGCGCACGTCACCGCGGGGGGGACGCGGTTCGTGCTCTTGCACGACGCGCGGAACGAGGAGAGCGTGCGCGCGTTCTTCGCGGAAGCGCACGAGCTCTACGTCAAGGCGGCGTTGAATCCGTTCCACGACGCGGACTCGCCCATCGAGTGCGCCGCGTTCGACGACCGCGTCAGGGCGCTGGGACGGAAATACTTTCCGTAACGCGACGGCTGGGAGGACCATACTGTATCATAACGGACAAAACGGGAGCGTTTCGTTTCGTTTGTAATAGGAGTTAGACTAGCGTAGACGACAGACGCGGACACGTCGCGCTCACACGGCGTCGTCCCCGCCGCCGCCGCCCGCCGCCGCCGCCGCCGCCGCCGCCGCCGCCTTTCTCTTCGCCTCCAGACGCTCCGCCAACGCCTTCGCCCCGCGCTCCCGCCGCCTCTGCGCCTCCTCCGCGTCGTTCGTCGTGACGCCCGCGCGCCCGCCGTTCCTGCGCGTCGCGATCGGCGGCGCGCCGCGAGCGTCGCCCTCCGTTCGGGACCCGCCGCTCCCGCGGCTGAGGGCCGTTCCATACAAAGCGATGTCGGGGTGGAGTTCATAGGCGTCAGTTGGAGTTGAAAGGCGTCGAGGGCGGGGATTGAAAGCGAGGGGTGGGCGGAGAGAAGCGCCGGGCAAAGTCCTTAAGGATCGGCGTTCACCACGCCAACGCGGTCGTATGGGGACCAGTGTATAGAACGCGCCTGAATACGCTCGCGGCGACGTCCTGCGATTCGATTCGAACGGTCGTGGGAAGACGCGCGTCAGTCACGCGTGCATGGTATCGGTGGATATCGTTCCCACGTGTCAGAACGTGAGGTTCACAGCGCGCGCGCGAAAGAAGAGAAGTCCTGAAGCGAAGACAGGACGGACGATCGACGCGCGAACGTATGGAGCGCGCGTACGGGGAGCAGTCGCGGTTTGTCTCACCGCGAGCGGCTGGACGAATTGCCGCGCCGGCGCCGGGAAGAACGTCGCGAACGCGAACGCGTCGCTGCCGTCGCCCCTCGCGCCGCCGCCGCCGCCGTCTCTGGACGGCTGATAAAACCGCAAGTACAGCCACGCGGCGTACCACCCGAAGAGCGAGAACCCGAATCGACCGAGGACGTCGCCGACGACCGCGCCCCCCGCCAGCGTCGCGAGCAAAAACAAAAACGGAAGCTGATTGCACGTCAGCCGACGCAGCCCCTTCACCGCGACGGGCGCGTCCGGCATCTTCTGCTTGACCGCGACGAGCGACGCGGCGACGAGGCCTTGATGCCCGCACAGGCGGCGGTGCATCGCGCCGACGTCGCGCGTCGATCGCACGAGCGCGGCGAAGGACGCGAGGACGCCGACGACGAGCGTGACGACCAGATGCAGCTTGGCGTGCTCGCGCGCGCCGAGGTGAGGCTCCACGACGCGCCCGAGCGCGACCGCGAGGAGCGTGAATGTCGCGAACGCCGGCGCGCTCGTCTCCGTCCACGACGCGGTGAACGGGTTCCAGGGCGCGCCGGGGAGCGTCTTCGACGGCACGAGCGCGAGGCGATCGACCCAGAGCGGGTCCGCTGAGGGCCATTCCGTACAAGCGAACGTCGGGGTGGAGTTCAAAGGCGTCAGAAGCGGAGTTGAAAGGCGTCGAGGACGGGGATTGAAAGCGAGGGACCCTGGGCGGAGAGAGACGACGGCAAAAGTCCTTAAGGATCGGCGTTCACCACGGCGACGGGGTCGTATGGGAACCAGTGTATAGAACGCGCCTGAGACGAGGAGGAAGACGGCGATCAGCGCGGCCGCGACGACGCGCGTGAACGGCGGCAGCGACGCCTTCGACCTGAGCGTTCCCGCGAGCGTGCCGAGGCGTTGGCGGATCCCGGGGCGCGGCGGCGGCGGCGCCGCGGGTTCGATCTCGCTCATCGCCGCGGGAGGACGGACGGAGGTGGCGCGCGAGCGATGTGACTGATGAGAGCGCGAGAGTCGAACGCTCGCGCTCTCTCACGGGGCGATTCCATTGAAACACGTTCATCGGTCAGTTGAAAGGGTACGCGATCAAATGTTCAAACTGTGGGGTGGGTGAAAAACGTTTGTCTAGCTTCAACGCACCTGACGAGGATCGACGAAACTTTTTTTGGCGAACGGAACGAGCGCGTCGGCGCCCCTCCGCGACCACACAGAGCGCCATGCGCGGACGGTCGGCGCTCGTCGCGCTCCTCGCGCTCCTCGCGCTCCTCGCAAGCCCGGGGACGAGCGTCGCCGCCGCGCCGAGCGGCGGCGTCCGAACGTCCGCGGCGCGACGTTGGCTCCAGAAGCGCGGGGGGGCGATCGACGACGCAATTGTTATTCCTTTCGACGACGCGGCGCATCACGCGCTCGACGACGACGTCGACGCGCGCGCGGCGGAGTGGAAGAAGAACCACACCGCGCCGCCGCCGTCGCCTCTCGCGCCGCCCGCGAAGAACCCCTCCGACGGCCCCGTGGGCGCGCGCGTGGAGACGTGCAAGCCGAGGGCGGTCGCGAAGGCGAAGCGGTGCCACTACGTCCGGCACAACCCCGCGTGCTCCAAGGACGAGAACATCGTGCCCTACCTCACGATCCACTACTGCCACATGCGTCGCCTCGCGACGCTGAGCACGGCGTTGCAGCTATCGCTCGCGGTGTTCTTCATCTCCGTCATGGCGATCGTCGCCGAGCGGTTCTTCGTGCCGTCGCTGGAGAACGTGTCGAGGGCGCTGCGGCTGCCCGAGGACGTCGCGGGCGCGACGGCGCGTTCTGTACACTGGTCCCCATACGACCGCGTCGGCGTGGTGAACGCCGATCCTTAAGGACTTTTCCCGGCGCATCTCTCCGCCCACCCCTCGCTTTCAATCCCCGCCCTCGACGCCTTTCAACTCCATCTGACGCCTTTGAATTCCACCCCGACGTTCGCTCGTATGGAATCGCGCAGGTGCTGTCGTTCGGGAACGGCGCGCCCGACGTCTTCACGCAGGTGGCTGCGTTTAAGGGCGCGGACGCGGAGGGCGTGTCGTTGGCGCTCGGCGCGGTGTTCGGCGCGGGGTTCTACGTCTGCGCGGTCGTCCTTCCCGCGGTGGTTTTGTTGACGGGGAAGAAGCCGGAGGCGAAGTCTCCGTCGACGATCGCGGCGGCGACGCGCGGGAAAGGGATCAGGCGGGGGTTGTTAGGCGGCGGCGGCGACGACGACGACGACGCGAGCGATGCGTACGATGACGACGACGACGACGAAACCGACGAAACCGATGAAACGCTGACGCTAACGCGCCGGCGTGGTGCGTTTCACCGCATCGCCGAATGCATGTCCCTGAACCACGGCGTCGACGTCGGCAAAGCCGCCTTCACCAGGGACGTCGGATTTTACGGCGCCGCCGTCGCGACGACGTTTGGAATATTCCTCGCCGGCGACGTCAACGCCCCGCACGCGATCGCTCTCGGGTCGATGTACGCGGCGTACCTCATCGCGCTGCTCGCGCCCGCGCGCGTGCGCGCGATGCTGCGCGGGTTGGGGTGGGGGGTCGCCCCCGGCGCGGCGGCGGCGTTTTCGGCGGAGGACGATCTCGCGGCGGCGGCGGACGGCGAGGGGCTGACGGCCGGGCTGCTGGACGCGGACGAATCGTTCGAGGACGGGTACGCCGCGCTCATCGAGGACGGGACCGGGGTCGGGGGCGCGCCGAACGTCCGGTGGGGCGGCGGCGGCGCCGGGTCGACGAACGGCGGCGCGGGGATCGACGAGAACGGCGCGTTCTCCTTACACTGGTTCCCATACGACCGCGTTGGCGTGGTGAACGTCGATCCTTAAGGACTCTTCCCGGCGTCTATCTCCGCCCACCCATCGCTTTCAACGCCCGCCCTCGACGCCTTTCAACTCCACCTGACGCCTTTCAACTCCACCCCGACATCGCTTTGTATGGAACGGCGAAGACGCCGCCGGCGGAGGCGGAGGCGGCGTCGCCGCGCCCCCCCAAACAACGCTCAGCCCGTCGCGGATGCTCCGCAAGACGCTCTCCGCGCTCGCGGCGATCGTTAACGCGCCGACGTTGTTCGCGCTGCGATGCACGATGCCAGAGCTCAACGCGGACGCGTCGCGGCAGTCGCGCGTCCTCGTCTCCGGTGCGTTCTCTACAAACGTTTTTCACCCATCGCCCGGTTTCAACATTTGATCGCTTCTCTTTTCAACTGACCGATGAACATTTTTTGTATGGCATGTCCCTCAGCGCTCCCCGTCACGGCGCCGCTTTTTTTCATCGCCGCGGAGCGTTTCCTCCCGAACGACGTCAACCCCGCGGGGGCGATATACGGCGCCGCGTGCGGCGCGTTGGGCGCCGTCGCGCTCTACGCCGCCTGGCCGACGCTCATTGGCCCGGACGCGCCGAGAGCGGCGGTGCGAGCGATGACGGCGGCGCTCACGATCGTCGCCTTCGCGCAGTCCATCACTTGGATGGACGTCGTCGCCGGCGAGATCGTCGCCCTCCTCGCCGCGGTCGGGACGATCAACGGTCTATCCGAGAGCCTCCTCGGCGCGACCGTCCTCGCGTGGGGAATATCTATAGGCGATCTAGTCAGCAACGTCACCGTGGCGAAGGAGGGGCACCCGAGGATGGCCGTCGCCGCGTGCGTCGGAGGGCCGATGTTTAACGTTCTCGTGGGTCTGTCCCTCGGGATGTTCTCGAACGTCTCGAAGAGCGGGCGTCCGCTGCGGCACTTCAAGCTGCACAACGACGTCATCGTGCTCGTGGCGTCGCTGTTGATCGCGCTCGTCTATTTGTTCTTGAGCGTGGTCGTGGTCAACAGAGGTCGAATCACGCGAGCGACGGCGCTGGGGGTTTTATTTTTCTACGCCGGAACGCAAGCGGTGTACGTGCTCACGTCCATGGACATGATATTCAAGACGCCGTGGCTGCGTTAGGGTCGGTTCCGCCGGAATGCGGTAGTAGACGGCACGAGGTGCGCGGTCGGTATTTAATTAGTCACACGTATTGTCGTAGAACAGAGAAGAGAATAACTTACAGCAGAGTACCTCACGACGCCCGCGCGACTTCGAGGGCTTTTTCGAGCGTCCCGAACGCGCGTCGCAGCGCGACCGCGGCTTCCTCCTCGCTCGCGGGCTGCGTCACGCCCTTAAACAGCTTGTGCCAGTGTCGCTTCCGCTGGTTGATGAACCAGTTGTTGATCTGCGTCGCGCTGAGGTTGGTAGACTTTGACAGCGCGCGCTTGTCGTCTTCGGACGGATACGGCCATACGACGTTGTCGCTCCACCATTTTTTCAGCGCCTCCGTGGCGTCCGTCGGGAGCTTGCCTTTCTTCCTCTTGCGGAGGAACTCGTCTCGAAGGGACGATATCGACGTCGCGTACTTCCGCTTGAGAGACTTGCGCAGGTCGTCCTCTCGCGTGTCCACGTGCTTTGCGGTGAGAGACGGACCCGCGGCGGCGGCGGCGGCGGGGGCGGCTGGTGGTTTTTTCGATCCCCCCCCCGCGGCGGCGGCGGCGGCGGCGGCGGCGGCGGCGGCGGCGCGTTTCCTCTGCTTCCTCACCCACGCGCTCGCGTCCGTGGACTCGTCGTCGTCGTCGTCGTCGTCGTCGTCTCCGAACTCGTCCTCGTCGTCGTAGACCGTGTCGTCGTCGACTCCCCTCGCGGCGTCGGCCGGCGTGCCTCCTCCTCCTCCTCTCTCGCGGGCTCTCTCGTCGTCGATTTTAATTTTCGCCGCGGAGGCGGTGATCGTAGCGACGCGTCGTTCAAACTCCGCGCACGCGTCCTCGCTCTCCCGCGCGATGGCGTTCAACTCCACGGAATACGCTCTCAACTCCGCGGTGCATCGCGCGATGAAGTCGTCCATCTCCTCGCCGCCCTGGCCGTGCGTGTGCGCGTCGAAGAAACCGGACGCGTTCTGCGCGTTTTCTTCTCGCCGGACGCGCGCGTCTTCGAGGAGCGCGTCTCTCCGCCGCCGCAGCGCGAGCTCCGTCGCGCGGTCCGCGCCCGCGCTTCGGCACGCGAAGTACGCGCGAAGAAGCGCGGGGTACATCGTGTGGACGCGCATCGCGTCGCGGACGGCGGCGGCCTCCGCGGCGGCGGCGACCGGCGGCGGGGTTTCAGTTTCTCCGTCTTCTGAGACTCTTCCCGGGCTTTCGTGGGGTGGAGTTCAAAGGCGTCAGGTGGAGTTGAAAGGCGCCGAGGTCGGGGATTGAAAGCGAGGGGTGGGCGCAGAGATGCGCCGGGAAAAGTCCTTAAGAATCGGCGTTCACATCGCCAACGCGGTCGTATGGGGACCAGTGTGCACACCTGCCGTCGTCGAAGCGCGCGCGATCGATCATCCATCGCGGGATCCACGACGTCCCGTCGTCGTCGTCGTCGCCGCCGCACGCCGTGACGCTCGCCTCGAACGCGTCGACGTCTTCGAGCGCGTCGAGGAACGGCGACGGCCAGCTCGCGTCGATGCCGTCGTTCGAGGCTTCCAGGTGACGCAGCGCGTCTTCGTCGAGCGGACCGATGCCGCCCTCGATGAGCTCGCGCAGCTCGGGGAGCGCGAACGCGAACCCTCCGCACGCGTCGACGTCGTCGCTGCTCTCTGCTGGGTCGCCTGCGAGAGCGAGAGAGAAGAGGTCATTCACGGCGAATGAATAACGGTTCGTTAGCGTGCGTTTTGCGTTTCTCTTCACTCTAGTAGCGCGCATCGCATCGCATCGCGTCGATCCTCGCGCGCGCTCGGGCGAGGCGCGCGGTGAGATGTCTTGTCATCACGAGATCCCGAAACCGTCGCGACGCGCGAACGGAGCGATCGCGCGCGGAGGACCGCGCACCGATGAAGAGCGCGTCGTTCGCGGCGGCGACCATGTCGTTCTTCGGGTCGAGGCGCGCGGGCGCGAGACGCGATGCGCGCGTGTCGTGTCGCGCGTGGGGAGCAGCGCGTCGGGGAGTGCCGCGGCGCGGGACGCGGCGCGCGAACCGACACCTAAAAGAGAACCGAACCGCCTGCGACAGGAACCGCCGGCGCGGCGCGCTTCAGTCCCGGATTCGACGTCTCATCCGGCGAGGTCTCTGAGACGCGGGAAGCGCCGACGCGAGGCACTCCCGGCGCGCGCGCGAGCGTCGGACGGGTCATGCGGCGTCTCGCGGTCGCCGCGCGGAGGCGCGGGGCGCGCGGGGTCGCCGCGGCGGCGGAGACGGCGCGATGGCGCGCGCTTCCGCGCGACGACGCGGTCGCGCTCGCGGAGGCGGCGTGGGGACGGGCGGAGACGGAGGCGCCGAGGAATTCGCACTCTTCGTCGTCGCGCGGATTCGCCGCGAGGACGTCGTCGTCGTCGGCGGCGGCGCCGTCGAAGACGACGACGACGATCGACGGCGTGCGCGTCACGACCGCGTACACGAAGGAGGACATTGACGCCGCGATCGCGGAGATGTTCCCGACGCGTGGCGGTGCGAAGAAGAGGCAGCCGCGCGCCCCGCGCTCGACGAACGACGACGACGACGACGACGATGATTTTGACGCATCATCGACGGTCGCGCGACTGCGCGAGCGGCTGAAAGCGGCGAAGCTGCCGTCGAGCGGACGCAAGGCTGACCTCGTGGCCAGGCTCAGGCTCGCGGCGGCCGAGCGCGAGCGCGCGGCGAGCGGCGTGAGCGGAAGCGGGGGCGGCCGGTCGTCGTTCGCGATCGTCGGTTTCGACGTCGAGGCGAGGCCGAACTTCACGAGCGGGCGCGTGAACCCGACGTCGCTCGTGCAGCTCTACGCGCGCGGGGACGGGGACGGGGACGGGGACGGGGAAAACGGCGGCGGGGAAATGCCGGGAAAACGCGTCCCCGCCGGTGGTTCGTGTCTTCTCGCGCACGTCCTCGCGGCGACGAAGGACGGCGACGCGGTCCTTCCCGCGTCGCTCCGAGACGCGTTGTCCGCCTCCTCCGCCTCCGCCTCGTCCGACGGCCACTTGGCGCCGTCCGATAGGTTGTTGTACTTCGTCGGCGCGGGCGTCGGACGCGATCTGGACGACCTCGCGAGGGACTACGACCTCGGAAGCGACGGCGTGCGTCGCGCGTCGTTCGTCGACGTGAACGTCGTCGCGTCGTTCTTCGGCGAGCCGCCGGGGCTGAGGCGCGTTCTGTTCCTCGCGCTGGTCCCCGTACGGCCGCGTTCGCGTCGTGAACTTCATTCCTTGAGGACTTTCTCTCCCGGCGTTCGTCACTCTCCGCGCGCCCCTCGGTTTTAATCCATCCCGACGCACCTCGACGCCTTTCAACTCCGCTTCTGACGCCTTTCGACTCCACCCCGACGTCGCTTTGAACGACGGACCGTCGACCCTCAGGAATCTCTCGGCGAGGTTTCCCCCGCCGACGCCGTCCAACGCCGGATCCGCGAACGCCGCGCCGTTAAAGAGCAAGACGACGCAGATGTCGGACTGGTCGCGCGCGCCGCTGAGCGACGCGCAGATCGCGTACGCGGCCCAGGACGCGATCCAATCGGAGGTGGTGCTCCGCGGGCTGCACGAGAGGTGGGGCGCGCCGTTGGGCGTCTCCGTCGAGGACTTTTGCGCGTTTTTCGCGGACGCGACGAGCGTCGGCGACCTCATCGCGAGCGACGCGAAGCTCCTCGCCCCGGGGTTCAACCCGTGCGCGGCGCTGACGATGTATCGCGCGCGGAACGTCCTGCGCCGGATCGGCAGTTTCTACATCGCGAGGTACGTGGCGAAAATGAACGCGCTCGACGACGACGACCCGGCGGATGCCGTCGTCAAAAAAACAACCGAGTGGGAGACCTTGAACAGGATCTGCTTCTTGTGGGGCGCGGATTTGAGCGTCCACGCCGCGACCGAAGTGAACGGCGGCATCGACGGCGGCGACGGCGGCGGCGGCGGCGACGACGACGACGACGACGACGACGACGCGCAGTCCCAGTTCGTCGCCGACGTGCGGATACACGGCAGGTCGCTCGCGCGAGCGAGAGGGAAAACGAAAAAGTCTGCGATTCGCGCCGCGACGTCGAGAGCGTTGGACGTCGTCCGCGCGGAGAAGGAAGGAAAGTGGTTCGACGCGCTCGAGGTCGCGGAGATCGGCGACGCCGCGCGAGAACTGAAGCTCTTCTCGGAAAAACGCCCGAGTAAGTCTACGAGGTTTACTCTGCTTAAGCTCGGCGTCCCGCACGCCACCGAGCGGCTGACCCCGAAGAAGTACGAGGGAATATCGCCGCACCGCGCTAACCGCGGCTCCTCTTCCTTCGCTTCGCGCGAAGAGGATCCGGGGTATCGGACGTGGAGGGAGAACATAGAGCGGATGTTACCTCCGGAGTACCGCTGACGGGGAGCGGCGTGGCGCATTGGTATTGGTATTTAGAAGATAGGCGACTTACGTAGACTAGACCAATCGATTCTGTCTGGTTCCAGTCAGTCAGACTGGGCGCGAGATCGTTTCGGCTCGTCCGAGAGCCGGTAGTGCACCGAGCGCGAGGCGGGGACCGCCAGATGCGACTCGCGCCGTCGTCCGCGCGCTCGCCCCCGCGTCCGCCGTCTTTTTCCGTCGATCGCGCGCGCCGCGCGCGCGCGTCGTCGTCGTCGTCGTCGTCGTCTCGCTTCATCTCTCCCGCGCGAAACCTCGGCGTCGTCGTCGTTCGCGCTTCGGAAGCGTCCGCGACGCCGGCGATGCCGCCCTCTACCCCCTCCTCCTCCTCCTCCTCCTCCGAGACGGTGAAGTCGTGGCGGGTGAACAAGACCGGCGCGCTCAGCGGCATGACCCTCGTCGAGGACGACGCCATCGCGCCGCCGGGCCCGGGGGAAGCGCGCGTCCACGTCAAAGCCATCGGCCTCAACTTCGCGGACGTCTTCAGGTGCGTTCGAGAGCTACAGACGTTTTTCACCCGCACCTCGGTTTCAACATTTGATCGTGTCCCCTTTCAACTGACCGATGAACATTTTTTGTCAGCGTGCTCGGTCTGTACCAGGCGACGCCGCCGACGCCGTTCGTCCCCGGCCTGGAGTGCTGCGGCGTCGTCACCGCGCTCGGGCCGCCGCGCGCGGATCTCCCGGAAGGGACGGTCGTCCCGGACTTGAAAGTCGGCGACTCCGTGATGTGCGTCACGCGGTTCGGCGCTTACGCCACGAAGGTCAACGCGCCGACGCATCAGACGCGGAAGCTCCCCGCGGGCTGGACGCACGAGCAGGGCGCGGCGTTCTTAGTCCAAGGCTTGACCGCGTACTACGCCCTGCGCGCGTTGGGTAACGTGCGGAAAGGGCACACGGTGTTAGTCCACAGCGCCGCGGGCGGGTGCGGGCTGTTCGGTCTCGGCATCTGCGAAGCCGTCGGCGCGCGCGCGGTGGCGACGGTTGGGTCCGCGAGCAAGAAGGAGATCATCTTAGGCGCGTCTGATGACTGGTCCCCATACGACCGCGTTCGCGCGGTGCACGCCGTTCCTTAAGGGCTTCACGTTTTCCGTCCGCGTGACGTTACTTCTCTCCGCCGAACCCACGGTTTCAACGCTCGCTCGACCGCGACGCCCGCCTTTCGACTCCGACCGACGCGCCTTCATACACTGGTCCCCATACGACCTCGTTCGCGTGGTGAACGCCGATCCTTAAGGACTTTTCCCGGCGCATCTCTCCGCCCACCCCTCGCTTTCAATCCCCGCCCTCGATGCCTTTCAACTCCACCTGACGCCTTTCAACTCCACCCCGACATTCAAACTCCGCCCCGAAATCGATCGATCGTCGTCGCAGCCCGGCATCCGACGATGCGCGAGGACGCCATCGTCGTCCGCGACCGGAGACGTTTCGGCGAGCAAGTCAAGGCTGCCGCGCTCGTCGCGAGCGGCGGCGTGAGCGACGAGTGCGACGTCGTGATGGACGCGGTCATGGGCGATTTCTTCAAGGGCGGGTGGGACAACCTCGCGAAGACGGGTCGGTACGTCGTCTACGGCGCCGCGGATCTGACCCCGGCGGGCGACTTGGGTTTAAGCGGTTGGGTCAAGCTCGCGTGGAAGTACGTCAGACGGCCGTTCGTGGACCCGATGAATCTCCCCGGGGTGAACAAGTCCGTGATGGGGTTTAACCTGATATGGATGTTCGATAAGATCGTGGAGCTCGGGGAGTTGCTCGCGGGGTTGGAGGCGTTGAAGTTGAAACCGCCGACGATCGGCCGCAGGTTTCGTTTCGACGAGCTCCCGACGGCGCTGCGGACGTTTCAAAGCGGCGGCACGACCGGGAAGGTGGTCGTGCTCGTGCCCGACGAAGAGGAGGAGGAGTGAGGAGGAGGAGGAGCGATGCGATGGACGCGCGAGGGTGTTCGTGGGGTGGATGACCGGGGGAGGTGCGGCCGCGCGCGGGCGGCGGCGGCGGCGGCGGCGCCAAAAGATGCGGACACGACGCGTGATGCTGATGAGACGAGTTCTGTTCGCTGAAGAACGTGTCTGGTTTCTTTTCGACCGACGACGAAAATATCTTCATCATTCCCGCCCGCGTCGTCGGCGGCGCTCTGCTTCGCGCGGACCCGCTCGCTCGCACTCGCGGAGGGCGTTGACGCGAACGCACGCGCTCGCGGAGGCGAGCAGCGCGCGGCACGCGCACCGCGCGCGAGCGAGCGCGCTCGTGGCATGTTCGATTTTTTCCGGCCGAAAGTTCGACGCTCGAAGGAGGAGATGACGGGCGACGGCGCGACGACGACGACGACGACGACGACCGCGCCCGCGCGCGAGCCATCGCGCGGTGGGGTGTCGTCCAAGCCCGCGCCCGGCGCGCCGCCGAACCGCGCGCCGCCGTTCGATAACAAGCGGCTCGCGGCGTGGGAGAAGCAGCGAGAGGCGTGGACGGCCGCGGGGCGAGCCGGGGGGTTGATGACGGAGGCGCGGCGACGCGACCGCGATCGACGGCCGGTGCTGAGCGCGGACGCGACGTACGACGACCTCCTGACGTCGTCGCGGCCGTTCTCCGCGCCGGTGCCGCTGCCGGAGATGGTGGAGTTCTTGCAGGAGGTTTGGGACGAGGAGGGGCTGTACGATTGAGCTTAGATACACTTAGATCGCGCGCGCGGGCGCGGGCGGCGGGGCGGAGCGGAGGCATGGCAATTGCCGACAACAGGCTGGCGATGGCGTTGCCAGCTCACGCGCGCGCGCTCGCGGACGAAACAACTTATTACTTCGACGCCTGCTAGCAATTTCGATGACTGACTAATACTACGACATCGGAGAACACCAATAACAACCGACTGATCGTCGACTACTAACTATCTTTGTGCGCGCTCATCCGCGCGTACCGCCCGCGGAACGACCCGCTGGGCTCGTCCCACGCGCGCCGCAACGCGTCGCAGTCGGCGTCGTCGGCGACGCCCGCGGGAATCTCGAATCCAATCTCGCACGACCGCGAGCCCGGGCCGTCGTCGCCGGGGCCGCAAAAGTGCGACTCCGCGCGAAGCGCTTTCGCCATCCGCGCGTCGAAACTGATCGCGTCCGTGCGTTTTTTGAACGTACAGAATGACGCGATCGCGGAGGAGACCACGAGGACGGGCTCTTTCGCGTCCCCTGCCGCGGCGACCCACTCGACGTCGGTGGGATACGCGTCGAGCGAGATCCTTCTCATCGCGTGATGAGCGCCGCGTGGCGTCACTCCCGCGACGCGCGGCACGCTCCCATTCCTCGCGTCCGCGTCGAGATTCAGCTCGACGAACGCGTGATTGGACGGATCGCGCATCGTGTCCGACACCCTGGAGTTATTCAGGAACGAATACTCGCGATGCGTCACCCCCGCGGCTTCCATATTCGGCAGGTTCATCACGTGATCGAGCGGGCACCGCGGAAACGGCGGCCTCGCGTCCGAGCCTTGGATGTAACACCCCGGGAGGA
>Ga0181554_1000855_pt1 | contig 29848 bp, 12 predicted proteins | sample 011ome_16_FD_145602 | JGI IMG/M metagenome (GOLD analysis project Ga0181554, IMG submission 145602) | Coastal salt marsh microbial communities from the Groves Creek Marsh, Skidaway Island, Georgia - 011503CT metaG (spades assembly) | ecosystem: Environmental > Aquatic > Marine > Intertidal zone... | reverse complement strand
TCCGTCTCAGTCTCCTCCTCTTCGTCCCAGTCCGCGTCCATCATGTCCGCGTCCGCGTCGTCCGCCGTCTCGTCTTCCTCCTCGCCCTCGTCCTCGCGCGCGCGCGCCGCGCCGCCGCCGGCGCCGCCGCCATCGAACCGAAGTGTCGTCCACTCGTCCGTCCCCCCCGCGGCCGCGCCCGCGCCCGCGCCCGTCGCGAGCCTCCTCTCCGCGCCGTCCTCCGCGTCCGCGCGCGCGTCCGTCGCGAGCGCGGCGGCGGCGGGCAACGCGCCGTAATGCACCGCCGCCGCGGAGAGCGGCGGCGCGAAGAACGGCACGCGTCCGCCGCCGTCCCCCGCCGCTGGCTTCACGATGCGCCCGCCCGCCGGGGTGAACGTTCTCGACAGCGCGGCGCCGCCGACAGTCTCGCTCAACTCCGTCGGCGTCGCGGGGGCGACGTCCACCCCTCTCGCGAGCGCCTTCACGCCGCCGCGCGACGCGCGATCGGCTTCGGTCGCGCCCGGCAGGTGCAGCGACTTCGCCGGCTCCGGCAGCGCGCGCACCGCGTCTTCCAGCGCCCGCACGACGCTCGGCGGCAGCGACGCCTTGAACGCGTCGCCGCCTTTCCTGTACACGACGTCCGCGGCTTCCGCGGCGCGGCCGCGCGTCAGAAAGTACTCAACCGGCAGCGACGGCGGCGCCCCGCGCGCGTTGTACCCGCAGTTCGCGTCGAGCCACGCGAGCAGCGACCGCTCCGCGTCCGACTCGAACGGGAGGTCGAGCACGGATCGAAGCGCGTCGCGCGACGCCGCGTGCGCGGCGAGCCGACCGACGAGCGCGTCGGAGACGGCGGCGCGCCGCGTGTGCGACGCCGCCGCGATGGCCTCCGCGGCGACGAGAAACGCCTCCGTGGCGAGCCCGCACTCGAGCCGTATCGCGACGCCGAGCTCCGCCTCCGCGGCGGCGTCGTCCTCCGCGCTCGCCCCGCCGCCCGTCCTCGCGCGCGCCGCCGCGAGCGCGGCGTCTGGGCGTCCCCTCGCCGCGAGCGCGGCGACGAACCGCAGCGGCGTCGCGGCGTGCGCCGCGCGCGGTATCGACGCGCACGCGGCTTCCAACGACTCCGGGCTTCCCCAGTCGTCCAACAGCGCCGCGGCTTTAATCTGCGAGAACAATCGCGGGTGTATCCTCGCGCTCGCGGCGTACCGCGCCGGCGCGCCGTCCGGGTCTAACCCGGCGTCGAGGAGGTAGTACAGAAACAGCGACTGCTTCGCGACGAGCGCCGGCGGCGACGCGGACCCGGAGCCGAACACGAGCGCGCACGCGTCCGCCGGGGATTTAAACGGATACGGCGGCGGGTGCCCGCCGACGCCGTCGAGGAGGTCGTCCAGGAATAAACACGACGGGTCCGCGGCGGGGGGCAGCCGCAAGGACGCCGCCGCCGCCGCCGCGGTGGTGCGGCGGACTTGCACGCTTCCCGCCCAAGCGCCCGGGCCGCCGTGTCGATCCGCGGGGAGAGACGACAGATTCTCTCGCAACACGAAAGACGTCGCCCGCGCGCGCTGCGCGCATCGCACCGCGAGATCGTGCGCGCCCTGCAGACGGTCGTGGAACCCGCCGTCGCCGTCGCCGCCGTCGCCGCCGCCGCCGCCGCCGCCGCGAGGGGACGCGCCGAGCGCGCGGAAAACGTCGCGCAGCGCCTCGAACACGATCGCCGCGCGCTCGAGATCGGACCCCGCGCCGCCCGCTCTCAGGTTGGACGCTCGCTCCAGCGCTTGCTCCGCGCTCTTCAGCGCCGCGGTCGCCCACTCCGCGACCATCTCGCCGTCTTGCAGGTACGCCTCGACGCCGTCCGGGGAGGTGAACTCGTCGCGCCCGCACACTTCGTCGACGTAGTGGCACACGAGGTGAGGGATCCCGTGCGCGACCGCGGCGTCGAACAGGAGATGGAGCTTCGCGACGTCCGCGGCGCCGTCGTGCGTGGACGCCGCGGCGTGGAACGCCGCGGACGCGCTCCCGAAGTTTGGCCCGGCCGCGGTGAAGACGCCCGCGGCGGCGCATCGCGCGTGCATCTCGCGAAGATTTTTGACCGAAGACAGGTCCGAGGGATCCGTGGACGCGAGGTCCTCGAGCGCGCGCTCCATCGCGGGCGACAGCGCGGCGGCGACCATGACGCCGTGGACTTCGCCCTCGATGCGGTCGCGAGGGTGACCGCGCGCGGGTCGCCCGTGGCGTGCGCGAGGGGGTGTGTGTGAGATCCCCGAGTTTTGGTTTGAAAAACCAAACCTCTCTCGCACACTTCACCGCCCGCGCTCGTCCCCGCCCCGCCCCGCCTCATCAACAACGCGACCTGACCGTCGAGACCGCCGCTCGGTTCATTCCCTCCCGCCGCTGAAGAGCGCTCGCGCACGTCGGGCTGGCCTCGGCCGCGGACCGCGGGCGACCATGGTGCAGATCGAGGACGATACCGCGCGGCTGGACACCGTGTGCTCGCCGCTGCAGGTGCGCGCGCTTCCCGCGCGCCGGCCGCGTCGGTTCCACGGAACGACGCGCGGCGCGAGGCGTCTCTCGGGTGCCCATCGATCTATCGATCGATCCTGACCCTCCCTCCCTCCCATCACCGCAGTACCACGCGAACGCGTCCGTGACGCAGGTCGTCGGGACGAGCAATTTTCCGCCGTCGTTCGCCGCGGTGGGATACGCCCCGTGCTTCAAGGGGTTCGGGTGCGTCCGCGCGTCCGTCGATCCCTCGCCTCTTCTCCGTCCCCGAGAGATGAACGAATTTCCCTCCTCCGCCGCGTTCGCTCGAGAGTTGACCGATCTATCGACTCTTCTCTCCGTTCTCTCCCCGCTCTCTCTCTCGCCGCAGCCCCGCGCCCGGGAGCTCGTCCACGGCGCCGTTCGCGACCGACGCCGCGTCCTCCCCCGCGTTCGTGAAACGCGCGGAGGTGTCCCCGTCGCCCTCCGGCGGCGCGTTCCAGCACGTGAAGCTCTTCAAGAACGTCCTCGTCGCCGCCGACGGCGCGGCGTCGGCGAAAATCTACGTCTTCGACGTCCGCGATTGGAAAGAGAAGCAGGTCATCCGCGTCGGCGCGGTCCCGAAAGAGCACGGCGGCGTGGGCGAGGGCGCCGACGGCGATGACGCCGCGCTCGCGCCCGCGGCGGTCACGATGCTCGCGTTCGACGGGCTCGTCATCGCCGCGGGCACCGCCGAAGGTTTCGTGCACACGTGGAAGCTGATGGAACACGAGGGTAAACGCGGGTACGCGCGTTTGTTGAACCCGCTCAAGGTGGACTCGCAGCCGATCACGAGGTTGCACTTGGGGACTCAAGCGGAGCTCTTGACCGCGTACGCGGCGTCGAAGAGAACGCTCGTGTGCTGGGAGTTATCCACCGGGAAACTCCGAGGCGCGTACAACGTCGACGGCGTAGCGAAGGGCGTACCCATGGCGTTGACAGCGAACTGCGAGTCCGTGATCGCGTGCGTGCACGCGCACAAGACGAGCGACGGGGGTGGTAAGGGTAATAAAATGCCCCCGCTCGCGGCGTTACTCGACGTCCAGTCCGGCGAAGGCGGCGCGGTGAAGGACGTCTCGCCGTTACTCGGCGAAGGCGATCCCGCGTGCATCGCGTTCGACGGCGAACTCCTCGCCGTCGGCACCACCGCCGGCGCGGTGATCGCATGGAACGTCGGCGAAGGGTACGCCGCGTGGAAGGGCTACCACGGCGGGTCCGTCGACGCGATCTGCTCGGTGCCGGACAATCACCGACCGCGGCTGCTCTCCGGCGCCGCGGATCGCACTCTCCTGTTGTGGGATAAGACGGGGATGGTGCAAGCGCGGCTGGAGGTTGGCGCGGGGGTGACGTCGCTGCACGCGCCGACGTCGCGAACCGCGGTGTGCGGGACCTCCGCCGGGATGGTCGAGCTCTTAGCCCTGTGCGCGCCGGACGCGATCGCGGACGAGGCGTTGACCGTCGCCGCGAAGGGCGGAAGGAGGGTCGGGAACGAGCTCGTCGCGACGGCGTGGAGGCACGATCCGGGGGACGCGCCGGATTCGCGCCGGTCGTTTGAGGTGCGTTCTATACACTGGTCCCTATACGACCCCGTTGGTGTGGTGAACGCCGATCCTTAAGGACTTTTGCCGTCGTCTCTCTCCGCCCACCCCACGGTTTCAATCCCCGTCCTCGACGCCTTTCAACTCCATCTGACGCCTTTGAACTCCACCCCGACGTTCGCTTGTATGGAACGGCCCTGAGGCGTACACGCGCGCGGTTCGCGTCGACGAAGGCGACGCGCCGCTCATGGCGGCGCCGGAGGAGACGAAGGAGACGAAGAAAGCGGAGAAGGCGAAGGCGAAGGCGGTCGCGAAGGGGATGATGAGAGGGCTTCGAGAGGACGTCGAAGCGAGCGAGTCCGAGGAGGCGATTGCGGCGCGGAAAAAAAAAGAGGACGAGGAAGAGGCGGCGAAGCATCGCGCGATGGACGCCAGGCGCGTTTTATACACTGGTTCCCATACGACCGCGTTGGCGTGGTGAACGCGGTTCCTTAAGGACTTTTGCCGGCGTTTCTCTCCGCTCACCCCTCGCTTTCAACGCCCGACCTCGGCACCTTTCAAATCCAGCTGACGCCTATGAACTCCACCCCGACATCGCTTCGTATGGAACGACCCTCAGCGGCGTCGCGAGGAATCCGAACGTGAAAGCCACGGCCGACCGCGTGCGAAAGTGCGCGAACCCGTCGTGCGTCGCGCGCGAGGACACGATCGCGCGCGCCGGCGGGAAGATGCTTCGATGCTCGCGGTGTAAGGCGGTTTCGTACTGCTCCCCGCACTGCCAGCGGACGCACTGGAGGGACGGGCACCGAGGGACGTGCGTTCCGGCGGCGGCGACGCCGACGAAGGAGGTCGCGAAGGAGGTCGCGAAGGATCCCGAGCCCAAGCCGCCGCCGGCGACCGCGCGGGAGACGGAAGTGAAGGAGACGCGCAGGGCGCTCGTCGTCGAGGACGATTCCGAGGACGACGAGAGCGACGCGGAGGAGGAGGCGGTCGGAGCCGACGCGTCGGCGGCGGCGACGGCGGCGGCGGCGACGACGACGCGACGACCGCTCGTCGTCGAGGAGGAATCGGACGGAACCGAGGACTCCGACGACGGCCCGCCGCCGCTGCCGGACGTGAGACGCGACGCGAAACTCGCGACGGAGGTGCGGAAAAAATCGCTGGTGATCGAGGAAGAGGACGACGTGGACTCGGACTCGGACGACGACGACGCGTTGAGCTACGAAGAAACCCCGGAGATGCGCGCGGAACGCCTGGAGCTCGAGTCGTTGGACGTCGACGATGAGCTCATCGACATGGAGCTCGTCGACATGGAGGACCTCGAGTCCGACGAGGACGACGACAACTACGTCCCGCAAGAGACCATGACGGTCAAGATAACGCACACCGCTCCCCCGACGGGGGAAGAGGGGAAGCCGCCCGCGTTGCCGCCGTGGATGACGGCGCACGCGCCGCCGAAGAAACCGCCGGAGAAACCGCCGGCGGAGAAGGCCGAGGCGAAATCGATACCGAAGCCGGCGGAGGTTCCCGCGGCGCCGAGGCCGGTCGAGGCGAAACCTGCGCCGCCGCCGGCGCCGGCGGCCGTCGACCCGGCGCTGGAACCGGTGAACGCGGACGACCTCCTGTACGACCTCGATTAGACCGAGCGAGCGCTTCAGTTGTAACCTCTTCTCCGGACGTTAAACTTTTTTCATCGTTCGCGCCGCTGCGAAGTTCCATTCTTCCGTCCGTCCGCTCGCACATCCCACACACACATCCCGGGGCGCGGAGACCCGATGCGCCGAGGCCTGGGACGGCTTCTCATCGAACGAATGCACGCGCTCGCGAGCACGATATATGTCACCGCGCCCTCGCTCGCGCCGCGCGTCGGCGCGAGCTGCCCGTCCACGCGCGCGGCGACGTCCACCGTAAACCTACGCCCTCATCATCCTACTCGGCGGATTCTTCGGACGCACTCCACGGACGCGGACGCGACGACGGAGACGGAGACGGAGACGCCGACGACGCCGAAGCCGAAGCCGTCGCGCGCGCACCAGGGCCCCAGCGTGAAGCGCACCACCTTCGGCGGCGAGAGCCGAACCTCGAGCGACGCGTCGGACAAGGAGTTCCACGGCAATCGCGCGCGTCGCGTCTCGAGATACGTGCGACCGGCGCTCCCGCCGTCCGACGACGACGACGACGCGTCCGCCGCGTCCGCCGCGTCGTCCTCTCGGTTCCCGTACGAGCACGACACGTTCTGCTTCGACGGCCTGGACGCGTCTCTCGAGGACCTCACGCGCGCGTTCACGCCGGTGATCTCCCCGGACAGACTCGCGCGCCTGGACGCGGTCGTCGAGCAGCGGTCGTTCGATATACTCCCGATCCTCGAGGGCGCGTACGACATCGGAAACGTCCTCGCGGTGTGCCGAAGCACCGAGGCGCTCGGGATCGGCACCCTGGGCGTCGTGTCCGACACCGGCTTGAAGTTCAAACAGAGCGGAAGAACCTCCGGAGGCGCGGTGAAGTGGACGCATCTGCAGCAGTGGAGGTCCACCGCGGACGCGGTTCGAGACGCGAAGAAGAGGGGCTATCGCGTCCTCACGACGGTGTTCGAAGGCGGGCACCCGCTGGAGCATTACGATTGGACCGTCCCGACGGCGGTCATCTTAGGAAACGAGCGCGAGGGCGTGAGCGAGGAGGCGAAGAAACTCGCGGACGGCGGCGTGTACGTCAGCATGAACGGCTTCACGGAGAGCTTAAACGTCTCCGTCGCGTCGAGCCTCGTGATGCATCACGCGGTGCAAGACAGAACGCGCAGAGCGGGGAAGCACGGGAGCTTGACGGAGAGAGAGAAGGAGACGCTTCGTGGGGTGTACCTCGCGCGGTTGGTGCCAAACTACGCGAGGCAAGGATACTTGCGGCAGCTCATAGAGCGCGCGGGGAAGCTCGGGGAGGCGGCGGCGTGCGGGGAGGGCGGCGGCGACGACGAGCCGCGCGACGCCGAGACGGACGACGAGGTGATTCTGCTGAACGCGTTGGAAGTCGCGAAGATCGTGAAGCGACCGAGGCGCAAGAAGTGGGGACGGCCCGTGAAGGACGACCACGCGCGGATACTGAGCGAGGTCGAGCTCGCGCCCGAGCGCGAGAGCGAGTCTGGGTAGGAAGCGGACAAGCAAGACAACATGCACACGTGTTATTACTTTCGACTTCTGCCGCGCCGAAGACCTTCCGTCGGCGGCGCGGGCGCGGGCTTCGACCTGCCCTTCGCCTTCTTCGTCGGTTTCTCCTTCTCCTCCGCCGCCGGCTTCTCCGGCTCCAGCTCCGGCTCCGCCGCGGGCTCCGGCGCCACCTCGGGCTCAGGCTCGGGCTCAGGCTCGGGCTCCGGCTCCGGCTCCGGCTCGGGCTCAGGCTCCGGCTCGGGCTCGGCCGCCGCTTCGGGCTCCGCCTCCGCCGCCGCCGCCGCCGCCGCCGCCTCTTCCTCTTCCTCCTCCGCCTCCGCCATCACGACGTCCACGTTCGCCTCCTCGACGTCCACGTTCGCCTCCACAGCCTCTGAGGGTGTTTGCCCATACGGCTTCTGCTTCCTCTTCACCGCCTCGAGCTGCTCCGCGGTCACCGCGGGGCGGTGAACGACAAACGTCTCGCCGCCGGCGTCGCAGCACGGCGGGCACTTGAACGTCACGCCGGTGTCCTCCTCCTCGTCCAAACCGGGCGGAGACATCCCGCAGCACTCGTAGTGAAACCACCCCTCGCACTTATCGCAGCTGATCATCGGCCTGAGCGCGTCGTACGCCGTCTTACACAGGCAGTACACCTCGCACCGTTCGCCGAGTTCTTCGAGCTCGTCCTTCAGGTTGATCGGCAGCGCCTTGCCCTGCGCCATCAGCGCCTGCACCTCGTCCACGGGGACCTCCTTGGCGCCGTCGACCGCGTCCGCAGCGCGGTCGAGCCACGACTGTCCCGCGGCTTCCAACGCTAAGACTTCGTCGCCCAACGGCTCGATCCCGGGGACCACGAACTCTTTGTCCCCGTCGGAGGCGTATCGAATGCACCCGGACGCGATCCCCGTCTCTTTCAAATCCACGAGCGCGTGCAACGTCGGGTACCGGTTCGGGTTATCGTCGTCCGCGCTTATCGCCGCTGCTGACCGCGGGGACACGATCGGGTGCAACGCCGCCGACGCCCTCGCTCGCCACGACGCGCCGCACACCTCGCGGAGCAAGCTCGGGAGCTCCTCGTCCGCGGGGTTGAGGTCGATCTCCATCGCGAGCGCGCCTTTCAGCCCGGCGAAGATTTGCTTCTTCGGGTCCGGGGACGCCACCTCGCCGAGGTTGGACGCGGCGACGGCGTACTCCGCGGCAGCCGCCGCGTGCGCGGCTTCGAGCGCCTTCTCCTCTTCGCTCGGGCCTTCCAGGGCTTTCTTGCGTCGAGGTGGCGGCGCCGTGATGGGTTCGCTCGCGTTCGCGTCGTTCGCAGGGGAGGGTTCTTTCGACGCCGTCGTCACCGCGAGAGGCGCAACGCCGGGCATCTCCTCTTTCGCTTCGATGTCGTGGTCGTCCTCTTCCGCGGCGGCGGCCGCGGACGCCGGCGCGGCGGGCTCCTCCGCGGTCGGCTCTTTCGCGTCCGCGTCCGCGTCCGCGTCCTTCATCTCGACGTCCTCTTTCGGCGGTTCTTCTTTCGGCGGTTCTTCTTTCGGCGGTTCTTCTTTCGGCTCGGTCTCCTCCGTCTTCGGCTGCTCCGCCTTCGGTTCCTCTTCTTCTTTCTTCGCCTTCGCCTCGGGTTCCGGCTCCGCCGCCGCCGCCTCCGGATGCGGCTGCGGTTCCGGCGCCTCCGCGTCGGGGTCGTCCTCCTCGTCTTGCTCCGCCGCCGCCGCTGCCGCGGCGGCGGCGACGCGCTGCTGCTCGAGCAGCCCCCCGCCGAGCGCCTCGAGCTGAAGGTCTTGCTGCTTGGACAGCGTCAGGAAGTGCTGCTGCATCATCATCACCTGAATCAACACTTGGTACTGCGCCGTCGCCGCGGCTTGCGACCCCGCCGGATTCGCCGCGCTCTGCTGTTGCTGCGTCAAAATCTGTTGCTGGCACGTCGCGAGCTGATGCACGAACGTCCCGAGCTCTTGCAGATGCGACACGAGGAGAGCCTCGAACGGCGACGCGGACTCCGCGGCCGCGGCGACGGACTCCGCGCCGCCGTCGCCGCCGGCGAGCCCCGCGGCGACGGCGGCGGCGACGGCGCCTCTCAGCTGCGTGAGCTGCTGCTGCTTCATCGCCGCCGCCGCGGCGACTTGCTGCCCGAGCATCTCGAGTTGCTGCTCCGGCGCCATGTGCGCGGATCTCTGCGCGGCTTCCAACGCCGCAGCCGCGGTGCCGCCTCCGCCGGCGCCGAGCAGCGCGGCCGCCATCGCGGTCGCGCCCGCGCTGATCTGCGCTTGTTGCACCGCCGCGGTGCGATCGTGCACGCCCTTGATGCGCGCGAGTCGCGCGTCTCTGACCGCGGCGAGCGCCCTCGCGGCGGCGTCGGCTTTCTCCTTCGCCGCCTGCGCGATCCCCTCCACGCCCGCGGTCGCGCCTCGGCGCTTTAAGACCCCCGCGACCGCGGTCCTCCACTTTTGGTGCTCGACGAAGACGTCGACGAGAAGATCTTCCTCCGGGAGCTTCCCGCTGAATTCGAGCGCCTCGAGGAGCATCTCGCCGAGCACCGTGAGCGTCGGCCGGCGCGTCCTGTGGATGTGCTTGTACACCACGTCCGGCTTGTTCAGCTTGAACACGTCGCCTTGCGCGGCGAGGCAGGCTTGGCACACGTAGTTCTTCGCCCCTCGCGCGAACCCGGCGGTGACGCCCGCGCACCGGAGATGGTACCAGTCCCCGCACACGTCGCAGCCGAGCATCTCTCGCCCGCCGGGTTGGCGGCATAAACAAAACTGGCCCTCTTCGCTCTCCGGGGGTTCGCCCGTGCCTTCCAGGTCGTACGTCGCCGCGCGGATGCTTTGTACGATGAGCGTCAGCGCGGTCTTCGAGTCGTCCACAGCGATCGCGTGCACGCCCGCGGAGGATCGCGGACGCACGAGCACCTTGCGCAGGCGCTCGGACCAAGCCGCAGCGGAGGCGACGGCGGCGGCGAGCTCGATCCCTTCCTCGGACTTCAACGGTAAAGATTCCCCCGTCGTCTGCATCTCGATCACGTCCGCCATCGCGGGGCGGGTGTCCGCGTCGTTACCAGCTTCCGCGCGCGCCGCGAGCTTTTTCTCGACCTCGTCGCGGACGCGCGTCGCCGCGGCGGCGATGCGCGCCTTTTCCTTTGCTTCGTCCGCCGCGGGTTTCGCATCCGCCGCCGTCGCGGGTTTCGCGTCGGGCGCCGCCGCGGACTTGCCACCCTTGCCCTTCTTCTTCTTCTTGCTGTTCTTACTCTGGCGCTTCCGCTCCGCCTCCGCTTCCGCGGCGGCTGCCGCGGCGGCTGCGGCGTCCTCTCCCGCGGCGGTCGCCGCCGCGGCGGCGTCCGCGTCCGCCTTGGCCCGGAGCTCCTCCGGCGTCGGCTTCGGCTTCGGCGGACCCAACAGCGCGCGCGCGGACTCCACCCACTTCTGGTGCTCGTCCAGGATGGTCTCCAGCTCCGCGACTCTCGGGACGATCGCGGGGAGCTTCTTCCCTTCGTCGATGAACGCCTTGATGATCTCCGGCTGCGGCCGTCGCTCCGCGTGCGCGGCGGCGGCGGCGGCGGCTCTCTCCGCTGACATCGTCTTCGGCGCCGATCCCCCGGCGCCGACGCTGAACCTCAGCGCCTCGTCCACCTTCTTCGTCCACTCCTCGACAGCCTCCAACCTTCTCATAAGGTCCTCGCCCAGGCCGTCCTCGATGTCCTCCATGTCGATGTCGTCCGCGCGCGTTCTGAGATCCTCGAGGAGCTCCAACGTCGGCACGCCGTCCTTCTCCTTCACCGCGTCTCTCGCCTCTCGTTCCCACGCCAACGCGGCGAGGCACGCGCGAACGTCCGCCGCCGCGGGGAGCTCCAACCCGTACGACTCGTGGTCGATCAGGAGCTGCTCGAACTTCTGCTCCGCGCCGTCCTCGCGCCAGTGGTCGACCACCTCCTCCGCGCGCACGCCCCACGCCTTGGCGTCCTCGACGCGTTCCTCGAGCGCGCCGAGCTCCTTGACGGAGACGGAAAACTTCCCGGCGTCGCGAATCAGACGCTCCGCGTGCGCGAGCGTCGGCGGCGGCGCGTTCGCGCCCCGCCGCGTGAGCTGCTTCCCCTTGAGGCACAGCTGCGCCTTCTCGACCCACGACCGCGCGGCGACGCTCGCGTCGAAGAGCTCCTTGTAGTGCGTCAACGCCGCGGGAATTTTTTGCGCCTCGGCGACGAGCTTCTCCAAATCCTCCAGCGGCTTGAGGTTCCCGGCGGCGGCGTCGTCCGCCACCGCCTTCGCGCGCTTCTCCCACGCCTCGCCGTTCTCGACGCACGCGCGGAGCTTCTCGAGCAGCTGCCGCTCCGCGTCCGTAACGTGCTCCTCGCGCACGCGCTCGTCACCGCCAGCCGTCTCGATGATCGCCGCGCCCTGCGCCGCGACGCGTTTGATCTCCTCGACGACGCTGGGCTTCGGCTTCCCCACCGCGACCAGCTTCGCGGGGTCCGCCCACTCCCGCACGCGTATGCGCTCCACGAGCATCCGCAGCTCCTCGCTCGCGCGCACGCACATCCCGGTCGCGCTCTCGTGCAGGCTCCACAGCATGTTCAGAGGCGCGTCGGCGTTGTCCGCGGCCACCGCCTCCTCCGCCCACGTCGTCGCCTCCGTCGTCGCCGACTCCAACGCGTCCATCTCGTCGCATCGACACGGGAGCTCCGCGCCCTGTTCCAGGAGCTTCTTCGCGTCCTCGAGCTCGCACGACGGCGTTGTCGCCATCAGGCTCGTCGCTCTCGCCGCCCAGGCGTTCGTCTCTTCCACGGCGGCGTCGAGCGACGCGACGTCGTTGGGTTGCACCGGGAGATGTGCGCTTCTCGCTTTGAGCGCGAGCAAGTCCTCCGTGGTGGGCAGATCCGCGCGCGCGGGGCGGTGCCTGCGCCCGGGGAGCGCCTTACGATGCGCGTCCGCCCACGCGTGCGCGGCGGCGACGGCGTCTTTGATCCTCCGCGCGGACGTCACCTCTAAGGGGCCGCGCGCCACCTCCGCGAGGAGCGCGGCGAACTTTTTCGGGTTCGGGTAGGGGCGCTCGTCGAGCGCGGCGACGACGCGCGATTCCAGGTCCTCGCCCGTCTCGAGCGCTTTCGCGAACGCGTCCGCGTCCGCGGGAGGGAGCGGGAACGGCGCCGCGTTCAGGAGCTCGCGGAGGCGGTCTAACGTCATGCGACGCGCGGGGGCGCCGCAGGATTTTTTTCCCGCGGCGGCGGCGCCGGCGCCGGCGGCGGCGGCGGTTCCGGCGGTCTTTTCGCCATCCGCCGCCGCGTCTGCCATCTCGACGTCGCCGCCTTCCTCCTCTTCCTTGACGGGGTCCTCCTTGACGGGGTCCTCCTTGACGGGGCCCACCGTCGCGGCGACCGAAACGGCCTCTTGCCCTCGCTTGCCGCGCATCGGCGCCTCGGCGGCGGCGCGCGCGACGACGTCCGCGTCGTCCACGCCCGGGGCGACCCACCGATCTTTCCCCTCCGTCTTCTCGTCGGACGCGTCATCGTCCTCCGCGGCGAGCCGACGCTTCAGCACCGCGAGCTCTCTCTGGAACGCGATCGCGATCCCAACCTTCGCGGCGTGCTTTCGGACTTCGTTCATGTCCTCTCCCGCCCAGGTGAACTCCTCCGCAGCGATCATGATTTGCTCGAGCTCGTGAAGGTCCTTTGGCGGCGATTTGACCGCGAGCGTCTCCTTCGCCTTCTTCACCCACGCCGCCGCGCGCTTCTGCCGCGCTTTCGCGGAGCCGAACGCCTTCTCTTTGTCCGACGCTTTGCTTCTCTTTCCGGACGCGCGCTCGACGTCGTTGCACAGCCGCTCGAGCTGCGCGATGGACTTCCTGTAGAACATGACTCGGTGCGACGGCGGGCAGTCGCACAGCTCGGCGCTGTGACGCAAGCACGCCGGCCGGTTCGGGTTACAGCTGCACGCGACGCCGCTGCAGTGAAGAATGTACCGGCAGATCGTGCACTCGCGGTCGTACGCGCCGTTCGCGTTCTCGAGCGCGAGGACGCTCTCCGTCTCCGCGGTGGGGTCCAGCGCGGCGTCGAGGGCGAGCGACGAGGCGTTCGCGTTCGACCCGCCGCCAAAACCGCCGCCGGGGACGTCCGACTCGCGCTTCTTCGCCATCGCCGCCATCGCGAGCTTCTTCGGGACGTACCGCTTGCTCCGCACGACGCCGTCCGTGAACAGCTGCTCTCTTCCCGCGCGCTCGTCGTGAGTGATGCGCTTTATGTCCGACACGAGCCACTTCGCCACCTCCGCCGACGGATCGTCCGCTGCGACGACGCACGCGAGCTCGTCGTGGCACAGAACGCTCGGCTTGCGGTAGAACCGGTACCGCTCCACGGCGTCGTTCCCGAACCGGAGCCAGTCCGGGGGGGCGAAGCACACCTCCTCGGAGACGTTGAACCCGCAGTTGAACCCGGCGTGGTACGCCTTCGGGAACGTCACGACGAATTCGCCCGCTTTTTGGTCCGCGCGGTACACCGGGACGCCGTCGTTTTGCAGCAGCGACGGCGACAGCATCGTGACGAGGGACAACACCAAATCCGGCTGCGCGGCGAACAGATCCGGGGTGGACTGCTTGAACGACTCCTCGAACGCGTCCGCGCTGGCCCCGGGGACGCCGTACCACGTCTTCGCCGCGCCCGCGTGGTTGTAATTGATCGAGTACAGCATGTGGTCTTCGTACCGCCAACAAAACGACGAAAACGTGCTCCCGACGTGCATCAGCGGCGTCGTGATCCCCGGAACGTTCTCCGTGACTTGGCGCAACAACGACGCGTGCTCGCCGCCCTGTCGCGGGATGTTGTTCAGATTCCACGCGTGCTCCGCCGCGGCGATCACGTCGTCCGGCCGCGTATCAGCGCCGCCCGAGGAGCGCGCCTCGACGCGGCGCGGGAACCCGCCGCCGTTGGCGGACACGTCGACGTCGCCGCCGTGGTGCACGTCGACGCTCCGTTCGCAGCCTTCCTCGACCATCTTCCAGAACGCTTCCTCGATGTCTGCGGTGGACGTCTTCGCGAGGGCGTCCTCCCCGCCGAAGAACGCCTCGTCGAAGTCCCGGCACGACTTTTCGAAATCGTCCATCGTGAACGTCTTCCCGGAGTTGAACCCAAAGTCTGACGCGTCGTTCGCGGCGGCGACGCAGTTGGGGCAGAACCAGTCCCCGCGCGGGAGCTCCTCCATCGGCGGGGAGAGGCAGTACATGTGGTACCTGGGGGAAGCGAACGGAGAGAGAGGGAGGAGAGAGAGAGACGCGGCGGTGAGCGGGAGTGGCGGGCAGAAGAAGGAGAGGAGAGGGAGCGGAGAGAAGGAAAAAAAACCGTCGAGAGAGAAATAAATCTCTCGGCGACAGAAAGCAGTCTCGGACGCGGAATTCTCCGACGCGGCGCGGCTCGCGCGACCGGACGATGCACCGAGACGCGCGAACCGTCGATCGACGGTGTGGAGATCCACGACGGCTCGCGAACGATCGCGCGCGACGCGGATCGCGGTCGGCGACGCACCCTTGGTCGCATCCGTCGCACAGGATCATGGACTCCTCGTGCGATGAGCCGCCGCAGTTCAGACACGCGTGTATCAGCGGCCCTTTCGCTTCCTCGTCGAGCTGCTGCGCGACTTCCTCGAGGCCCTGAAGCGCGCGGGGCGATGGCGAAGGGTGGAAAAAAGCAATTGTCGTCAGCGACGCTCGGTCGATTAGGAAACGCGACGTGCTCGCGGGAGGCGCGCGCGCGCGCGTGCGGCGACGCGGGATCGCGCGACGCGATCGCGCGCGCTCGCGCGCCGCGTCGACGACGCCGAAACGCGATCGCCCGCGGGGGATCGGACGCGAAATCGCGGCGATTCGCGCGCGCCGGGGGCGTCCCCGCGCGCGCGGGTGCGATCATTATATCGCGCGCCTGACGCGGACGCGAGGCGCGGAGAAAGAGAATCGCGCGCGAGGGGTCCGCGCGATGCCGCGCGCGACGCGCACCATCTCCAGCTTCGGGCGCTTCGGCGCGACGTTTCCGAGCTCGAACAGCGCCTCGAGGAGGTCCTCCTCGCCCGCGGTGGGCGGTTCCTGCGCGGCCGCGGCGGCCGCGGCGGCCTCCGCGCGTTCGCGCTTCTCGCGTTCTTTCGCGGACTCTCTCTCCTTCTTCGCGCCGGCGGCGTCCTTTCCCTTGCCGTTCGGGGAGCCGCTCTCCGTGGACGCCTTGTGCTGCTCGAAACGCAGCAGCCACTTCTCGTAGAGCTGCCGAAGAACCAGCGCCGCGGACGTCGCGGACGCGGGAACGTCCATCGCGCGCGCGACGTCGCGCCATTGCTTCCCCTTGCACGCCGCCTCGAATCCGCCTCGGCTCGTGACGGTATCGTACAGCGCCTGAAGGTCGAGCTTCTTGCCGCCGAACACGGGCCAGCGCGTGACGCTCTGCCCTCTGCTCTGCATGAAGTCCGCGTACTCCGTGCGGAAGCTGCGATTCTTCCCTTTCTTGAGCCTCAGCTGCAGTTCATTGACCGTCTGTATCCGCGTCTTGAACGCGAACGCGGACGTGTCTTGATCGAAAGGAACGCGCCATCCCGCGGGAGGGACGATCCTGCACAGCCCGAACGCCTCCGCTTCGTCGCGAATGGACGCGATGTACCGATACGGATCTTCGAACTCCGCCGCGGAGGGGTGAAACACCGGCGCCTCCTTCACGCCGGCGAGGCGATACTTGCCCATGTCGCCGCTCGTGCGCCGCGGCGACCGCGAGTGGCGCGCCGCCCGACGATCAAGAAAGAACCAAGAACACCAAAGGCGCAGACACCGTGGCCGCGCGGCGTGGTGGCCGACCGACCGGTCTCATCCCATCAGCGCTCATCGGCGGTTCGAACAGCTCATCAGCTCGACAGAACGATGGCCGCCTCCGCCGGGACGAGCGGCTCCCCCCTCGGGATGGAGCTCGCGTCCCCCCCCACGGACGGGATCACCTCCCTAAACTTCTCCCCCGACAGCGGTCTGCTCCTCGCGACGTCGTGGGACGGCGGCGTGCGCGTGTACGACGCGGATCCCGCGCGCGATCGATCGTCCCAGCGGCAGCACTTCGCCACCCCCGGCCCGGTCCTCGACGCGTGCTTCGCCGAGGCCGGCGGGACCGCGGTGATCAGCGGCGGGATCGCGAAGGTGGTGACCCGCCACGATCTCATGACCGGCGCGGAAGAAGTCCTGGGGTCCCACGACGCCGCGGTGAAGGCGGTGGCGTACGACGATGACACCGGGCTGGGGATCTCGGGCGGATGGGACAAGACGCTCCGCGCGTGGGACCCGCGCCTCCCGCCGGAGCGCCGTTGCGTCGCGCGCGTGGACCTCCCGGACAAGGTCTACTCCATGAGCATCACCCCGCCCAGCAGCAGCGCGAACAAGAAGATCGTCGTCGCCATGGCGGGGCTGGGGATCCACGTGTACACGCCGCTCGGGTTGACGCTCGGCGGCGCGCCGGAGCAGACGAGGACGTCGACGCTGTCGCATCAGACGCGCGTCGCGCGCTGCTTCCCGGACGGGACCGGGTTCGCGGTCGGTAGCGTGGAAGGGAGGGTCGGGTGGGAGTATTTCGATCGATCGGAGGAAGCGATCGCGAGGCAGTACGCGTTCAAGTGCCACAGGAGCAAAGAGGGCGGCGTGGAGACGATTCATCCGGTGCACGCGATCGCGTTTCACGAGAAGCTCGGGACGTTCGCCACGGGGGGCGGGGACGGTTTCGTGAACGTGTGGGACGGCGGGAATAAGAAGCGTCTGTATCAGTACCCGAGGTATGCCACGAGCGTCGCCGCGCTGGCGTTCAACGCGGAAGGGGACGCGCTCGCGATCGCGGCGAGTTACGTCGGGGAGGAGGGAGATAAGCCCGCGCCGGCGGACGCGATTTTCGTGCGCGCCGTCGACGCCGCGGAGGTGACGCCGAAGCCGCGGAGCTGAGGACGACGACGACGACGTGTTCAGGGTTGGTGTTTAGGGTTCACGGGGGGGATGGGGGGTAGGGGGCATCGCGCGCGCGACGTGCGCGCGCGTCGCGTGCGATGCATTCGTAGCGTTGTAATGGAGAAAACGGTCTTCGAGAGCGGCTGGAGTCGAGGCCAGTGAACGCGAGAACGAATCTCGGACCGGCTCGTGCGCGAGAACTGAATGGTGGCTACACGTCGACGCGCTTCCGCGGTCAGAGGACGATGCGCGCGGCGTCGTGTCACGCGATGACCCCGATGGCGGCGCGCGGTGCGTTGCGGCGGACGAGGGCCGCGGCGTGCGCGTGCCTTCGAAACGCCGCGCGCGCGCCGACGCGGGAACGGCGCGCGGGCGCGGGCGTCGTCGTCGCCGACTTCGCGGACGACGACTCCCGTCGTCGTCGCGCGTCTCCGAATCACCTTCGCGCGTGGCGCCGCGACGACGCCATCGCCGGCTCGAGCGCGCTCGCGAGGACGGCGTCGACGAGACGATGCGCGCGAACGTTCGCGTCGACCGCCGCGAGCGCGGCGACGGACGCGCACGCGCCCGCGTCGACGGAGCGCGCGTCTCCGTCTCGGTCGCCGCCGAGATCGTTAGCCACGGGAAACTTCACGCGCGACGGGTCGCTCCCGTCGTTCGACTACACCGCGCTCCTCGCGAGCGCGCTGGAAATTTCCCGCGTCGCGACCCCTACCAAGGTCGAGATCGCGGTCCAGGGCGACGCGTACTCCGTCGTCCTCGGGCTGAGAGGACTCGAAGGGAACGCCGCGCTCCATCTGTCGTGGCACCCGAACGCAGCGAGCGTCCGCCTCGGCCCGCCGCCGCCCCGCGTGCACAAGTCCGAGCAGCTCGCGTTCGGCGAGCGAATGAACGCCACCCTGCGCGGGCTGATTCTGACGCGCGTGACGCTCCCGGAGCGTTGGGAGCGCGTCGCGACGTTCGAGTTCGCGGAGCGCCCGGGCGGCGACGCGGCGTATCGAGTACACGCGGAGATCATGGCGAGGAACAGCAACGTCGTACTCGTGGACGCGCGGGACGACGATAAGATCGTCGCGTGCGCGTACCAGGTTGGCGCGGCGCAGACGTCCGTGCGGCCGATTTCGCCGGGGTTTAAGTACGCGCCGCCGCCGGCGGCGCCGGGGGTGGACCCGGACGCGGGGCTGGCGGCGACGGAGTGGAGAGAGCTCGTCGTCGCCGCGAGCGCGCTCACGGCGTCGAGCGCGAACGAGAAGAAACCGAAGAAGGCTTCGACCCCGGAAGCGGCGGCGAAGGCGGCGGCGAAGGCGGCCCCGGGCATATCGAAAGGGTTCGTGCGCGCGTTCAGGGGCGTCTCCCCCGCGCTCGCCGCCGCGCTCGCGTCGAGCGTCGGCGTCGACCCGAAGACGAACACGGCCGACGTCGCGGACGACGACTGGATCGAGTTGCACCGCGCGTGGTTGGGGTGGATCGAGTCCGCGACGAGCGCGGTGGACGCGATCGCGTCCGCGGACGTCGCCGCGGTCGAGGAGGCGTTGAAAGACGCGGGTTGGTGCGTGGAGTGGGGGCAGATGTTGTTGCGGCGGCCCGCCGGTTCGAACGCGGCGGCGGCGGCGGATTCGTCGTCGTCGTCGTCGTCGTTTCTCGTCGAGGCCATCTCCGACGTTCCGACCGCGGGGGATGGCTCCGGGCCCGTCGGCGCGTTGTTTTCCGCGGTGTACGGCGACGCCGGGGACGCGGACGTCTTCAGAAGGGAACGCGATCGGTTGTTACAGGGCGTGAGGGCCGCGCTGAAGAAGACGACGCAAAAGGCGAAAAACTTTCGAGAACAAATCGAACTCGCGGAGAAGCACGAGAGCGTGAAAATTCAAGCGGACGAGCTCATGGCGTACCAGCACGGGTGGACGCAAGGCCAAGACACGATGGAGGTGTACGATTTCGAGTCGGGCGAGGCGCGGCGCGTGGCTGTGGACCCGCAGAAAGGACCGCTGGACGCGGCGGAGAAGTTGTACAAAAAAGCGCGGAAACAACGACGCACGGCGACGCAGGTGGAACCCCTCCTCGAAGCCGCATCGAACGAGATGGCGTACCTGGAGAACGTCGAGTTCGCGCTCACGGAGCTCACGAGCGAGGACGCGCTCGCGCTCGAGGAGATAAACCTTGAGCTCGTCGACGCGAAGCTCATGGCGCCCGTCGGGCGAGGCGCCGCGGCGGCGATCAAACGCGAGGAGAAGCGAAAGAGCGGCGGCGGCAAGGGCGGCAGGGGCGGCAAGGGCGGCGGCGGGACCGCGCCGAAGAAGCGAAATCGTCGCAAGGAGGAGACGATGGCGAACGTGCGGACGTACGTCGCCCCCGGCGGGAGCGACATCCTCGTCGGGAGAAACAGCAAAGGCAACGAGGCGGTGTCGCTGAAGCTGGGCTCGGACCACGACGTGTGGTTCCACGTCCGCGGCGCCCCCGGCGCGCACGTCGTGCTGCGTCTCGATCCCGGGCAGACCGCGACGGACGTGGACATGCAGGCTGCCGCGGACTTGGCCGCGTTTCACAGCAAAGTGCGGACGGGCGGGAAGGTTGACGTGTCGTACACGTCCCCGAAGTTTGTCCGGAAGCCCAGCGGCGCACGGTTGGGGATGGTAACGATCGACAAGGAGAAGGTGATGACGGGGCGGCCGGACGACAGCGTCGCCGCGGAGGAGGAGAGGAGGGAGGCAGCCGCGGGCGGCGGGAAGAAGGGGAGAGAGGAGTGGTGAGGGCGAGCGGATAGACGCGGTCCGCGGCTCCGTATCGAAGCGCGAAACAACCCTAAACCCTCAAAATAATAATGTCAGCTGCAGCAGTGCCGCGTCTCCGTCGCGTGGTGGGCTCGCGTCCGTCGTCTCGTCCCAGACCGCGTCGCGCGCGCGACCGCGCACCGCGCACGACGTCGTGCTGCAGTCGCATATCCCGCCGCGCCGTCGACGCCGCCTTTCGTTCGTACATGATGGCGACGGCGACGGCGCACGTTCGCCCGACGCGGTGCCTTCGCGCGACGCATTGGACGCCTTGGACGCAGCAATGGACGTCGACGTCGCCGCAGCGCGCTGCGGCCGGTGATCTTCATGATCGACGTCATCGGACGTTCCTCGCGCGCGCGGCCGCGAAGGCGAAAGAGGCGCCGATCGAGCCCGCCCCTCCGCACAGGGACGACGAGGTGTGGTGCGACCCGAGGCGCGTGCGCGTGCGGAACGACGTCCCGCTGCGCGGCGACGGCCCGGTCGTGTACTGGTGCTCGCGCGACCAGCGCGTGGACGACAACTGGGCGCTCCTGCACGCGCTCTCCGTCGCCAAGTCTCGAAACGTCCCGGTCGCGATCGTTTTCGTCCTCGTCCCGTCGTTCGCGTCCGCGAGCGCGCGCCAGTACGCGTTCATGCTGCGCGGACTGCGCGAGATGGCGAAGACGTGCGAGGCGACGCGTCTTCCGTTTCATCTCGTCCGCGGCGACGCAAACCCCGCGGCGGCGGCGGCGGCGGCGGCGACGCGCCTCGACGCGTCGCTCGTCGTGACGGACTTCTCGCCGCTCCGCGCGCCACGCGAGTGGCGCAACGACCTCTCCGACGCGCTGAAGCGCGCGAACGTGACCGTGCACGAGGTGGACGCGCATAACGTCGTCCCGGTGTGGGAGGCGTCGAACAAGAGAGAGTACGCCGCGCGGACGATTAGACCGCGGATCACTAAGGTGCGTTCTATACACTGGTTCCCATACGACCGCGTTGGCGTGGTGAACGCCGATCCTTAAGGACTTTTGCCGGCGTTTCTCTCCGCCCACGCCTCGCTTTCAATCCCCGCCCTCGACGCCTTTCAACTCCACCTGACGCCTTTGAACTCCACCCCGACATTCGCTTGTATGGAACGACCCTAAGCGACTCGCCGCGTTTCTGACGTCGTTCCCCACGCGCGACACGGTGCGCGACGCGGCGCTCGCGGCGGCGGCGTCGCCGCGCGCGACGGATGTGCCGACCCCGGAGCGCGTCGACTGGGACGCGCTCATCGCGGACGCTCGCGGCCGAGACGGCGGCGTCGTACCGGAGACGCTGCATCCGACGCGGCGGAAGCCGCCGGGGGAGGCGGCGGCGCGGCGCGCGCTCGTCGGCGGACCGGACGCGTTCCTCCCGTCGCGGCTCGCGATGTACGACAAGCGGAACGACCCGAACGTCCCGCGAGCGCTGTCCGGGCTGTCTCCGTACCTGCACTTCGGGCAGCTCAGCGCGCAACGGGTGGCGTTGGAGACGAACGCGGCGCGGACGGAGGCGACCGCCGCCGCCGCGGACGCGTTCGTCGAGGAAGTCGTCGTGCGGTCCGAGTTGAGCGATAACTACTGCTTCCACGAGCCGAATTACGATAACATCAACGGCGCGTCGGGGTGGGCGATCGAGAGCTTACGCCTGCACGCGGAGGACGCGCGAGACCCGGCGTACAGCCTGGAGGAACTCGAGAGCGGGTCCACTCGCGACGAGCTGTGGAACGCGGCGCAGCTCGAGATGGTGCACTTCGGCGCGATGCACGGGTTTCTGCGAATGTACTGGGCGAAGAAAATTCTGGAGTGGACCGCGGAAGGGCCCGAAGTGGCCCTCGAGCGCGCGATCTACTTGAACGATAAGTACCAGCTCGACGGCAGGGACAGTAACGGGTACGTCGGGTGCATGTGGGCGATATGCGGCGTGCACGACAACGCGTGGAAAGAGAGAGACGTGTTCGGGAAAATTCGGTACATGAATTACAATGGGTGCAAGAGGAAGTTTAAGATCGACGAGTACGTGGAGAGGATCGAGCGCGAGGTGAGGGAAGAACTCGCCGCGCAGTCAGACGCGTCGAGCGTGAACGTCGAGTAGGTGTACTCTAGTAGTCTGTGTTAGTTAATTATGCTACGTAACCGGTTTGTCTTCGCGCGAAGAATTTATTCGGTGGTTTTCGTCAGTCTTCTCCCGAACGCTCGCTCACGCGACCACGGGCGCCCACACCGCGATCCTCCCGTCCGCCATCCCCCCCACGATGCACTCCTCGGGAGTAACGCACAACGCGGTCATCCCCGGCCCGGGCCCGTCGTACTTTGCCCATATGGACAAATCGTGCACCATGCGAACGACGACGATCCCCTTCTCGCCGCCGGTGAGAAGAAACCTCGCGTCCGACGTGACGGCGAAGGCGTGTAACCGCTCCGACGCCGACGCCGTCGCCAGCGGCGCGGCGCTGCACGGCGCGTTGATCCCGTGGCTCGATATGAGAAGCGTGTCCGCGCAGTACACGAGAAGTCGCGCCGTGGACGTCGTCGCCTCGACGAGTCGCAACCAGCCCGGCGTTCCCGCGTGATCGTCGGCGGCGCCGGGGCCGGCGTCGCCTTGGAGCTTTTTCCGCGGGGCGCGCACGGTCCGCAAGTGCCTCCCTTCTCGGAGCGTGTGAAGCAGCACCGCCCCGTCGGCGCCGCCGGACGCGACGAGGTCGAGCTCCGCGGACGCGGCGACGCACGTCACCGCGTCGTTGTGCCCGAAGAGTATCCGCCTCGGTTGATGCCCTAACCCGCCGCCCTTCGCCAGCGACGGTTTCGACCTCGGATCCCCCCACCCCCCGGGCGGCGGCGTGACCTCCCACACCGCGACCGTCGTGTCCCTGGACCCGCTGACGACAACCGTGGCGCCATCGTTCCACCCGGTATCCCCGATGTCGCCGCCGTAAAACACGCCGCCGCCGCCGCCGCCGCCGCCGCCGCCGCCGCCGCCGCGCGCGTTCGATGAACTCCCGCCGCCCGTCGCCCCCCACGCCCGTCCCCCCGTCGCGCCCCCCGGCGCGGTCGTCGCGAGGCACGTCACGAGGTCCCTGTGCCCGGTCGCGATCTGCAGCTCCCTGCCGTCGTCCACGGCGATCAGACGCAGCCCGTGGTCCCAGTGCCCGCACGAGAGCAGCACGCGGTTCGACGCGATCGTCGCGAAGCACCGCGGCCCCGCGTCGGCGGCGGCGGCGAACGGCGGCGCGATCCTGCGGTGGTCCCCGCCGCCGTCGCACACGACGGCGTACGCGGGGGACCCTCCGCCGTCGGCGCCGCCGGCAGAGGGTCCCGCGTCGTTGCCGACGCTCCCGACGCTCCCGACGCCCCCGCCACCCGCGATGAAATCTCCCCCGGACGTGAACGTCATCGAGTTCGAGCGGTCGTGCCCGCCGCCGCCGCCGCCGCCGCCGCCGCCGCCGCCTGGTCCGGCGGCTCCCGGCGGCGGTCGAATAAATTTGTGCACGCCGATGGACCGGTCCGCGGACATCGTCACCACGCGCGAGGTTCCTAAGGCGCCGCTCGCGTCGCCTTCGACGGCCAGGAACGCGATCGGCGCGAGGGATCGCTCCGGATGCGGTCGCTGCAGCTTCCCGCTCCCGGGTAACGGCGGGGACACCACGGATGCGAGGCGAATCGCGTGCGGCGAGTGCTTTATCGGCGGCAACGGCGCCAACGGCGGGACCCGACGCGGGTGGGGCTTCGTGAACAACCGCGCCGGGGTTTGTCCAAAGTTTATGATCTGCGCCTCCGCAGCCGCGCGCTGATCCGCGTCCGCGATCGCGTCTAAATCCACCGCGCCCTCGTACGTGAGATGGTGAAACACGTTGTGTCGCTTCACCGCCTCCGCGCCGAGTTGCGCCGACCCGAAGACGAGGTCGATCCACTCGTGGACGCGCGCGGATACCGTCTCGCTTTCGAGAGCCTCGCGCATGACGCGGATGAACTCGTGGGTGCTGCCTTTCGCCCACGGCGGGAGTTCGACGTCGCCGACGGCGTTGCCGTCCTGGCGCGACCCGAGGTCGTGCGCGCTGTTGTTTTCGAGAAACTCCGGGAGGCAGTAAAACTCCGGGATGAGCTCTTTCACATCCGCGGTGGACTCCAAACACGCGCGCCAGCACCGATCGACGGAAGAGAACAACCTATCGGCGTGATCGAACCTCCCACCTTGAAGCTTACGGTTCAACCCGGTGAACGGCTCGAGGCGAAGGAGGAAGAACAGCACGATCCCGGACGAGGAGTAGTGCGAGCCGTAGTGAAACGGCGGCGTCGACGGGTCCGGATCCTCCGCGAGGAGCTTAAACCGCTCGATGAACTGTTCCAGACGCGGCGCGTGCAGCGCGCCGATCGGCTTCGTGAGGTCTCGAAACACCTTCGGGTCGTTCAAGTCAATCTCCGGGGACGTGTAGTCGCTCAATATCCACGGGAACACCGGGTATTGCGTGAGGTCATTCTTCGTTCGCCCGGCGAGCGTGTTCAACGCTTGCAGGTAGTCAAACGTCGAGAGCTCTCTTCGTCGCCAACGCTCTTGCGCTCGCGACGCAGCCTCGAGCTTACGCCGGCGGTCCATCACGACCGCGCCAGGCTTGCACGCGGCGACGCGCGCCGCGGCCTCGCGCATCGTGCGGCGGTCTTGAAACGCGAGGAACACGGACCGGCGGTCGGTGAGGAAAATCTCAATCGCGACGTGTCTCAGCTTGTACCTCGCGTGATGTACCTCGTCGACCCGCGACGTCGGCCACCGCCAGAACCGCTTCTTCGAGCGGTTCAGCGAGACGTCGTCGATCGTCGTCGTCGCGTCCTCGGCGTCGTCCGCTTGGTCCTCGTCCGCGATGAAGTGCACCGCGGCGCGAGAGATCTCCACCTTACCGGCGACGACGCCCCCGCCGCTCACGAGCGTCCCGGGCGCGGAGAGGAGAACCTTCCTTCGGTCGTCTTTCGATAGCTCTTTCGCTTCCCGCTCCGCTTCCTTCTCCGCAATGGCGGCCGCGGCGGCGACAGCCTCCGCCTCCGCTCTCGCGACGGAGTCCTCCTCTTCGGTGGTCCCGTCCACGATGGATTTCAACGCGCCGCCGACGACTTTGGTTATCATTCCATCCGCCGGCCCGGTTTCGTCCTCGCCGGCGTTCGCCGCGTTCGACGTCGTCCGCGCGAGGCGATCGTCCTCGTACACCACGTACTGATAGTCCCGCTTCAGTCGCAACCGTCGCTGCGAGCTATCCTCGGCGCTGTCGAGCTTCCACTTGTACGGCGGCGGCGCCGACGCGTCCGAACCGTCCCCCGCGGCGGCCGCGTCGTCGCTCGCCCACGCCCCCGTCTCTCCCGCGAGCTCTCTGTGAAGGTTACGCCACAAGTCCCCGAGCGCTTGCGCGTGCTCCTCGTGCGCGGCGCGCGACAACGCCCTGCGTTGACGTTCGCGCTCGCACAGCGCGCTCAGCGCGGCGGTGCGCGCCGCGCACAACGCGCGCTCGGCGGTGCGTTCGTACGCGTACGTCGCGGCGGCGGACTCCTACAAAGCGACGTCGGGGTGGAGTTGAAAGGCGTCAGTTGGAGTTGAAAGGTAACGCGGGCGGGGATTGAAAGCGGGGGTTGGGCGGAGAGAAGCGACGGCAAAAGTCCTTACGGATCGGCGTTCACCACGCGGACGCGGTCGTATGGGGACCAGTGTATAGAACGCACCGCGGCGGCGGCGGCGGCGGCTCTCCGCTGCTCCCCGAAGCGTCGCGCCTCCTTGGCTTCCTCCGCGGCCGCGGCCGCGGCTTTCTGCTCGGATATGAGCCCTCTGAGGCCGCCTCCGACGGCGCCGGGCGCGGCGGCGGTCATCACCGCGGCGGCGACCGCGCCAGCTTGAGACTCGTCCACCGCCCTCGCCCCGCTTCCGCCGCCGCCGACGACGCCGCCTTGGAGCAGCCCCCCTCCGAGAAGACCTTTCGCGGCGCCCGCGGCGGCGGCGACGAGCCGCTCCGCGATCTTCGCGCGCTCCGGTGAGGACGCCGTGAACGCGGTCTCCGCGCGCACGAGCGCGGCGAGGAATAAGTGCAGTCGGTTCGACGTCGACGCGCGGTCCGCGTCCGCGGACCCGGACCCCCCCGGGGGCGCCAACAGCGACGGGAGCATCGCCTCCAGGGCGTTCGCCGCGACGTTCGCCGCCTCCGTGGGAGATTCGTACACGTACACGATGACGAGACGGAAGGCGACGCGCTGCATCGTCGCGACGCGCTGCGCGGCGTACTTTTTGGTTCCGGCGCCGCCGCCGCGGTCGCCGCCGGCGGGGATGTCTCCGTGCGCGTCCTCCGCGGGACCGGCGACGTCCACGTCCCCGCTCATGGACGGGGTACGCGAGTGCCCTCGCGACTCCGTCCCGGTGCTCGTGACTAGCGCGCGTACGAGCGTTTCGAGGATTTTCCACGTTCCGTCAAACATCCGCCACGTGTCCCCGTCGAGCCCGGAGCTCGCGCCGTCGACGTTTTGTGACTTTTCCAGCGCCGCCGCGGGGGACGCCTCCGCGACGGCGGCGTCCACGAGCGGCAGCAACGCGTGCAAGTTGTCCCCACACGGGCTCGCGGCGAGTCCAGGGCGATCAACGAACGTCCACGACTCGGCTTTCCCGCCGCCGCCGGCGCCGGCGCCGCCGCCGCCGGTGGCGCGGTCGCCTTCCCCCGCGGCCCCCGGGTCTTGTTCTAATAACGCCTCCATCAAATCGCCGAGGATCAATCGCGACAGCGCGTCCCCGTCGAACCCGCCGCGGTCCGCCGACGCGGCGACCGCGGCGACGGTCGCCTCCACCGCGACGTGCCCCTCGTCCACGCGGAGCACCGCGTGCGCGTGAAGCGCCCTCATCAGGCGCATCGCGAGCGCGCGCTCCTCGCCGCGCGCCGCCGCCGCCGCGTCGCTCGCCCCCTCGGGGTCCCGACGCATCACCGGCAGGAGCCAGCTCTGCCACCCGTCCCTCCCCACGAGCGCGTGCGCGTTCGCGGGGGCGCCCTCGACGAGCCGCAGCAAGAGCTCGAGCACGCCGCTGCGCATCTCGGTGTCAGCGCAGCCTTCGAGGAGCTGAAGGAGGAGTCCCGCGGCGGCGGGGTGGACGACGCCGGGGACGCCCGAGGAGGAGCCGCCGTTCTGGTGGACGAGCGACGAGCCGCCCATCCCTTGGGGACCTTGGGAGCTCGTCGCCGACGCGGCCGACGAGGACGAGGAGAACGACGACGACGACGTGCCCCCGAAAAAGCGTTTCACGCCGCCGCCAGCCGCTTTCGCCATCTTCGCGCCCTTGGAGAGCATCCCGCCGGAGGCTTTTCTCGGCGCCGGCGTCTCCAACGCCGGCACGGGCTGCCCCCCGAGCATGAGCTCGAACAACGCCGCGCGTATCTCGTGCGTCAGCGGGTATATCAGCAGCGACTGCGTCACCGCGGACCATAAACCGTCCGGGGCGTCCAGGGTGCCGTCGGTCACGCCGCCGCCGGTGTTTGCGGAACGCAATCCGCCGCCGCTTTCGAAGCCGTCCGTGCGCGGTAACAATGCGGCGAGGAGTCGAATCGCGAGCGCGCGCGTCTCCGCGTGCGGCCTCGATAGCGGCGCGAGGACGACCGCGGTGCCGCCACACTCGCTCGCGATCGCGTTCGCGAGCGATCGCTGCGCGGGAACCCCGGGCTGAAGGAGCTCGACGAGGCCTTCGAGGATGTCCGCGGCGGCGGCGCCGGCGGCGGCGGCGCCGGCGCCCTCCGCGCTCTCTCCCGCTTCCTCGATCGCGAACACCGCCGCAGACGCCATGTCCACGTACGCGGCGTACACCGCGCCGGGGAGCAGCTAACCCGCGACCGCGAGAAGCGCTCTGCGGCGAGATCGCACCGCGTTCTCGTCCCGGTCGTGCCCGCGGAGGTCGCCCGCGGCGTCCACGAGCGTCGTCGGCGGCAGCATCGCCCGCAACGCCCCCGGGTCCCTCTGCGCGAGCGCGCGGAGCAGCGCGGAGTGCGCGCTCAGGGCTTCCGGATCCACGTGCGGGCCTTGCCACAGGCGCATGTCTAGAAGTAAACGAACCGCGGGCTGGTCGTGATCGACGTGATCGATACCGTACGACCCCCACGCGGAGCTCGCCGCGCGCGCTAAACGCTCCATCGCGGGAATCAACGCCGGGGATAAGCGTCGTCCGCCGTCGCTTCGAAGCAGATGCGCGATGAGCGCGTGCCCGCCGCTGACTCTCAGCGCCTCTTGATTCAATCGCGAGCCGTCGAGAAGAGACGCGAGGAGGTCAATCGCGTCCGCGGCGATGGCGGCGTCGTGCGCGTCCTCCTCGCGACTCCGCGGGGCGCCGTCGTCGTCGCGCGGCGCGAGGAGAGGGAACAACACCCGAACGCCGCCGAGGCAGTGGATGATGTCCTTCGCGCTGTGCGTCGCGCAGACCCGCGCCGCGCCGACGATCATCGCCGCGACGTTCGGGGCGTCGTCTTCGATGAACAGGTCGCGGTCGCCGCCGGGAGGATCCTCGTCCCCGCGGCGGCGGACGGTGTCGACGGCGGCGGCGATTCGGTCCTTCACCGCGCCGAGCCACGCCCACGCGCCGCCGCCTTCCGCGCCGACGGTGGAGTAGCACGTCCGCCCGCTCGCGGCGGCGGCGTTGAGGGATAACACGAGCCGCGGGGCGATGTTTTCTCGCACTTCTTTCGCCTCGGACGCGCTCATGCCGACGCCGGCGAGGGCTAAACCAGACGCCGTCTCCGCGGGGGAAAACGACCCCAAGTAATCCGACCCGAGCGCCGTCATCGCCTCCACGGCGGCGTGCGACAGGACGTCGTCGAAGAGACGCACGGCGCCGAGCTGCCCACGAAAAGGCGCGGACCCGACCGCGGCCGCGGCCGCCGCGCCTTTCGCGATGAGCGTCGACGACGTGTTCGCCGCCGCCGCAGCCGCCGCCATCGCCGCGGCGTCAAAGTCGTTAAACGCGCCGACGCAGCACGCCGTCAGCGGCTCCGTGACTTTCGGGAACCGCAACTTGGACGACCCGACCATCTCGCCGTCGACATAGACCTTCACCGTCGCCGCGAAGAGCGGCGGGCGTCCCGGAGTGTGCGTGATGACGACGAACATCCACCGCTTCGAAGGCAGCGACGCGTGTATCCTCGCCGCCTCCGCCTTGGCCGCGGACCCGGACGAGGCGCTCGAGAACGTGCTGATGTCCACGCCGGACGGCCGCAACGTCGCGGCGACGCCCAATCCAGACGCGGTTCGCAGCGCGAACAGCGCGACGCCGCGCCCGCTGACTGGGAACGACTCTACGCGCATCCACGCCGCGAACGTGTACCCGCCTCGTCCGCTCGGCCACGGCGGCGGCTGCGTCAACGCCAACGCCCCCGCGGTGCCGCTCGCGTCGCCGCCGACGCCGTTACGTATCCCGTCCTCGCCGGCGAAGTCGAAGAACGCCGAGGGGCCGTCTCGTTTCGCCGCGACGCGCAGCGTTCGGAGCAACATCCGGCGCGGAGTCACGCCCACGCTCGGGTCGCGAAGCATTTTAAACACGAACCGGAAGTGACGCGCGGACAGCGAGTGCGACGCGCACCAGCCGATGCAGTCGGACAGTAACTCGCACGTCGCGTCGGTTTCGTCGCTCGTGGACGCTCTCGCGGCGACGTAGAACCAGTCGAGAAGTTCGCCGAGCAAGTCCGCTTGGTCCGCCGCGGCTCGAGACGCGACGGACTCGCCGAGGGTTTTCGCGAGCGCTTTCAACACCCAGCCGACGTCCGCGCCGTGCCCTTTCGCGTTCGCGCCTGTTCTGCCCACTCGGAGCAAAGAAACGAGCACGGAGAGCGCGCCCGGGTTACGAATGACCTGTCCAGCGGTCCACGAAGGGTTGACGCCGCCGCCGCCGCCGCCGCCGGGGCTGACCGGGTTCTCGTCCGGGGCGTCGTCGTTTTCGTTTTCGTTTTCGTTTTCGTTTTCGTCGTCGGAGAAATCTC
>Ga0181554_1000842_pt1 | contig 30170 bp, 30 predicted proteins | sample 011ome_16_FD_145602 | JGI IMG/M metagenome (GOLD analysis project Ga0181554, IMG submission 145602) | Coastal salt marsh microbial communities from the Groves Creek Marsh, Skidaway Island, Georgia - 011503CT metaG (spades assembly) | ecosystem: Environmental > Aquatic > Marine > Intertidal zone... | reverse complement strand
AACTTCCCGAACCGGTTGGGTAAAAACGCCAACGTGTACCTGGCGTCTGCCGAGCTCGCGGCGGTCTGCTCAAAATTGGGCCGTATTCCAACTGTGGCCGAGTACCATGCCGACATGGTGGGGCTCAATAAAGCGGGTGCCGAGGTCTACCGTTACATGAACTTCAACGAGATTGACAGCTACAACGAAAAAGCAAAAACGGTTGACGCCTAAGTCAAACGGCTAGCGTGTCAGGCCTCGCGATTCAATTGAGTTGCGGGGCTTTTTTTATCTATGAATTCTTCTAAAAATCCGTTGCAAATTCTCATAGCGGGTGGCGGCATTGGCGGTTTATCCGCCGGAATTGCTTGCGCGGATAAAGGCCATTTGGTTCGCCTCTATGAGCGGTCGGCGCGGGTGAGCGAGGCCGGTGCGGGTATTCAGTTGGGACCCAATGCGACGCGCGTGTTGGCTGACTGGGGCGTGTTACCGGCGATCAAGGCCATAGCGGTACAGCCCACACATTTGCGTATTCGCGATACGCAGAGTGGTCGCCAACTTGGGCAATTGGCGCTTGGCGAGCGTGCCGAGCAACGCTATGGTGCGCCCTACCTGACGGTACACCGCGCCGATCTGCACCGTACGTTGTACGCGCACCTCAAACAAAAGACCAATGTGTTCTTGCATGAAGGTAGAGAGGTCGCGGCCCTGTCCGATGACCTGAATGAGGGTGTGACGGTCGGCTTCACCGACGATCAAATGGTGCAGGGCGATGTGATGATCGGTGCAGATGGCCTATGGAGCCGGACTCGCGCCCTGACCTTCGATGATGGGTCGCCGGCCGCAACCGGCCATGTGGCCTACCGGGCGCTGATACCGACTGCTGCTTTACCCGAACCGCTCCAGGCGCCAGTGGTGACGGTGTGGCTAGGTCCGAACGTGCACGTTGTGCAATACCCTGTGCGAGGGGGTGACGCTATGAATGTGGTGCTCATTGCCTCGGGTGAACCATTGGCCGACGCGACCGGCTGGTCAAATGCGGTTGACAGCAAGCGCGTGATGCGCGCTGTCGGTGTGGCTTGTTCAACGCTGGGTGAGCTGCTAGAGGCCGTAGAGCGTACCGAGCAGGGGTGGATGGCTTGGCAGCTGTTTGATCGCCCGCCCGTGACCGACGCAAGTGCTTTGTGTCGTGGGCGCATTGCGCTGATGGGCGATGCGGCGCACCCGATGCGTCCGTATCTTGCGCAAGGCGCGGGCATGGCTATTGAGGATGCGCAGGTATTGGCACAGGTGCTCACCAGCGATCCAGCGATGGTGGGGCACGCGTTGACAGCGATCCAGCGATGGTGGGGTACGCGTTGATGCGTTATGCCCGCCTGCGCCACGAGCGGGTGGCACGTGTTCAGCGCAAAGCATTAGAAAACGGCGAAATCTTCCATGCGACTGGTTTGAAGCGTTGGGGCCGAGACATCGCCATGCAGCTGCTCGGCTCGCGCTTGCTCGACCAGCCGTGGTTGTACGGTGAGCGCCTAGTCAGTCACGCGACCCAGTAACAGGTATTCCATCAGCGCCTTTTGGACGTGCAGGCGGTTCTCTGCCTCGTCCCACACCACGGACTGTGGACCGTCAATTACATCGGCATCGACCTCTTCACCCCGGTGCGCTGGTAAGCAGTGCATGAACAAGGCATTGGGTTGCGCACGCGCCATCATGTCGTTGCTAACGCGCCAGCTGGCGAATGCAGCGCGACGGGCCTCATTCTCTGCCTCATAGCCCATGCTGGTCCAGACATCCGTCGTCACGAGATCGACACCCACGCAGGCCTCCGACGGATCCTTAAACGTCTGGTAGCAGGCGTTGTTTTTGACGCCAGCGAGACGCTGGTCGACTTCGTAGCCTCTTGGGGTTGACAGGTGAACCGTGAAATCCAAGATGTCAGCGGCCTGCAACCAGGTATTCGCCATGTTGTTGCCATCGCCAACCCACGCCACCTTTTTTCCTGTAATGGGTCCACGGTGTTCTATGAATGTGAAGATATCGGCAAGTATTTGGCAGAACCAGGTATTCGCCATGTTGTTGCCATCGCCAACCCACGCCACCTTTTTTCCTGTAATGGGTCCACGGTGTTCTATGAATGTGAAGATATCGGCAAGTATTTGACAGGGGTGGTATTCGTTGGTCAAACCGTTGATCACTGGCACCCGTGAATGGGCGGCGAAGACTTCAATTTTTGTTTGCTCAAACGTGCGGATCATGACGATGTCGGTCATGCGGCTGATCACGCGTGCACTGTCTTCAATTGGCTCTGAACGGCCCAGTTGGCTATCACCTGTTGTGAGGTGAACCACACTACCACCCAATTGATACATACCCGCCTCAAAGCTCACGCGGGTGCGTGTGCTGGCTTTCTCGAAGATGAGCGCCAAGGTACGGTCCGTTAGTGGTTGGTACTTTTCGTATTGTTTGAATCGAGCCTTGATGATGCGCGCGCGTTCAAAAATCCATGCGTACTCATCGGCAGTTAGGTCACTGAATTGGAGGTAGTGTTTCATCATTGCTTGCCTTGACGGACTCAAGGCTGTGTGGGGTGCAAGAGATTGATGACCAGAGGCTTCAAGAGGTCAACTACGGTTTGAGCCTGTTCAACTGTCAAGATGAGGGGAGGGACCATACGAATGACACTGTCGGCTGTCACACTGATCAGAAGACCGGCCTCTGCCGCTTGGCCAACCAAGGCGCCGCAGGGCTGATTCAGCTCAACGCCGACCATCAAGCCGCGTCCACGAATTGAGACCACACCGGTTTCCGCTTTGAAAGCCTCTTTCAGGGCGTTCACAAAGTAGTCGCCAACGGTACTGGCATTGGTCAGCAAATCCTCGGACTCCATGATGGCCAGGGTCTCTAAACCGGCGCGCATGGCAAGTGGGTTACCGCCAAAGGTACTGCCGTGGTTACCGGGTTGCAGAATGTTGGCAGCTTTGGGGCCGGCGACAATCGCGCCAATCGGGACCCCTGAGCCGAGGCCTTTTGCCAAGGGCATGACATCGGGCGTGATACCCGCCCACTGGTGCGCGAACCATTTGCCAGTTCGACCAATGCCGCATTGGACCTCGTCAATCATGAGTAGCCAATCTCGTTCGTCGCACAAAGCCCGAACGTCTCGCATGTAGGCGTCATCTAGCGGGTTCACACCGCCTTCGCCTTGGATCGCTTCAAAGAACACAGCGACCACGTCGTCACGGTTTGCGGTGGCGGTTTTGATTGCATCGATGTCGTTGATAGGGACACGAATGAAGTCATCCACCAACGGGCCAAAACCTGCCTGAATTTTGCTGTTGCCTGTGGCACTCAGTGTCGCGATGCTGCGGCCGTGAAAGGCGCGTTCGTACACCACCACCTTGGGATGCGTAATGCCTTTGTCGTGACCGAATTTACGCGCCATTTTGAGGGCGCCCTCGTTCGCCTCAAGGCCACTGTTGCAGAAGAATACGTTGGTCATCCCAGAGAGATCTACCAGCTTGGCAGCCAGTCGTTCTTGGTCGGGTATGTGATAGTAGTTGGACGTGTGAATTAATTTGGCGACTTGATCTTGCAGCGCGGTGACCAGCTTGGGGTGTGCGTGGCCCAGTGTGTTGACTGCGATGCCGCCGAGTGCATCCAGATAACGTTTGCCATCGGTATCCCATACATGGCAACCCGCTCCGTGCGACAGGGCAATCGGTAGACGGCCATAGGTGTTCATCACATGGGGTGATGTGGCGGGGGTTGTCATGGGCAGTCTCCGAAAAAGCAATCAGTAACAATCAAATGAACCGTAGATTCTACTGTCGCGTGGTCTGGATGGGCGCGACGTTCGGGTATTGCTAAGTCTTATATAAGATATAATTGTGCGCTGCTTGGTGCGTTCGGTTTAAGCCTGAATTTGCGCCACAGCGCGGCTGTTTCATCACCCCTGAAACGGCACCCGTGTAGTCCTCAACCAGGCCCAATATGGCGCAATTCAAACCCTCTGACACTGCGAAAGAAGTCTTCATACAAGGCATCACATCGCAAGGCAAGGTGTTTCGGCCGAGCGACTGGGCGGAGCGCTTGGCGGGCGTCATGAGCTCGTTCCGCCCTGGCGGTGCGGCACCCGGGGATCACATCAGCTATTCCCCGTGGTGTGTGCCGACCAGTATCGGCGGTATCAAATGCGTGGTGGTGCAGACGGCGTTGCGTGACGCGGAGCCGATGGCGTGGGACTTTGTCATTAACTTCGGGGTGGATAACGACATGGTCATCACCGAGGCCTGCTCCTTGCCTGACTCATCCAAATAAGCGCGTTGACCGCCATGAAAAAAGCCGCTGTTGAAGCGGCTTTTTTGTTGATTGGGTTTCGCTGGCAGCGCACCCGATTCAAACGGCGGAGGGCTTTATAGCCACTCCGTGCGAACTGTTTTTAACAGTGTGCCGCGATTAAGCGGCGGTTGCCAAGGCTTTAACCTTAGCAGACAAGCGGCTCTTATCGCGAGCTGCTTTGTTTTTGTGGAAGATGCCCTTGTCTGCAATGCTGTCAACGACGGCTTGCATCTTGGCGAACAATTCCACGGCTTTGTCTTTGTCGCCAGCGCCAACCGCTTTTTCGACGTTCTTGACAACGGTACGGTATTTTGAACGCAGTGACGTGTGTGCAGCGTTCAGTTTGATGTTTTGACGTGCGCGTTTACGACCTGAGGCCAGGCGCGGGTTCTTTTTCTTAGCTTTGGTTGCCATTTCAAATATTTCCTGTAGTTTGCAGATGTTGCCAGCGAACCTGACATTATAGCGGGTCGAAATGCCCTTCTTCAAGAGGGAAACCAACCTAAAAACAACGACGAGCCCGCTGTTACGGACGACCTAATCGGTAAACTGCGGGGGTGAACTTATTCAAAGCAGCCTCGCTCGTCTCACTCATGACGCTGGCCTCGCGGATCACCGGCTTGGTGCGCGAGTTGCTGGTGGCAGCTTTTTTTGGCGCCAGTGCGACCACTGATGCCTTTAATGTTGCATTCCGCCTTCCCAACCTGCTTCGCCGTTTATTTGCTGAAGGCGCCTTCAGCCAGGCATTTGTGCCAGTCTTGGCGGCCACCCGCGAGACAGACGGTCTTGCCGCAACGCACCGGCTAGTCAGCCACATTGCCACGGTATTGGTCTGGGTTCTGCTGGTGACTTGTGTGGTGGGTGTTTTGGCCGCACCCGGGCTGGTCTGGTTGATCGCCAGTGGCTTGCAACAGACGGATGGCGGCTACGACACGGCCGTGTTACTCACTCGGTGGATGTTCCCCTATATCGGTTTCATGTCGTTGGTGGCACTGGCGGCCGGCGTTTTGAATACATGGAAGCGTTTTTTGGTACCAGCCGCAACCCCTGTCCTTTTGAATGTGGCGATGATCATTGCCGCTGCTGTTGGCGCGCCCTGGTTAGCCCGCCTGGGTATTGAGCCGATTTACGCCTTGGCCGCCGGCGTGATGGTGGGGGGCGCGTTACAGCTGGGTATTCAAATTCCGGCTTTGCGTCGTATTGGGGTCTTCCCAAAAATTGGTATCCGGCCTAGCGCCATCAAAGAGGCTTGGAATGACGCCGGTACGCGACGTATCTTGAGCCTCATGGCACCGGCGTTGTTGGGCGTCAGCGTGGCGCAAATTTCACTGTTGATCAATACCCAAATCGCCTCCTATCTGCAACCGGGGAGCGTCAGTTGGTTGACCTACGCCGATCGCCTGATGGAGTTTCCCACGGCGTTGCTTGGGGTGGCGCTCGGTGTGGTGTTGTTACCGCAACTCGCCAGTGCCAAAGCGCAGGGCGATTTAGATGCCTACAGTGCCCTTCTGAATTGGGGGCTGCGGTTGGTGGTCGTCCTAACCGTGCCATGCGCATTGGCTTTGTTGATCATTCCCGAGCCCTTGGTCGCTGCGCTCTACAACTACGGTCGCTTCACAGCAGGTGACGTGCAGCAAACCAGTCTCGCTTTGGCGGGTTATGGGGTCGGTTTGGTGGGTTTGGTCGCCATCAAAATTCTGGCGCCCGGCTATTACGCCAACCAAGACACCAAAACCCCCGTGAAGATTGCCATCGTCGTGTTAGTCATCACGCAGGCTTTGAATGCGGTCTTTGTGCCGTACTTTGCCCATGCGGGTTTGGCGCTGGCCATTGGGTTGGGCGCATTGATCAACGCCGCATGGCTTTGGATTGGGTTACGCCGCCGGCAGGTGCTGAGGCACGGTGCCGGGTGGTCAGGGTTGTTGGTCCGGGTGACTGTGGCTGCCAGTGCCATGGGCGCTTGGTTGTATTGGGGTGCGCAGGCCTTCGCTTGGCACGGCGATGGTGTGTCTTGGGTGGGGCGTTTAGGGGCTTTGGGGCTGGTTTGTATTGTGGGCGGTATCATTTATCTAGGGGCATTGGCGTTGATGGGGTTTCCACTGCGCCAGTTGATGCAACGGCGTGCTGTCGTGTCGGCCCTGGATAACATCACCGAGCCCAAAAAGGAGTCTTAACGTGTGGTCCCCAACGCCATCGTCGACCTTAGAGTACTTTGCCATGTTGGTGGCAGACCCTACTGATCTCCCGCTCTTGGAGGCAGCGGCCAGCCTTGCGCTTGATGAGTACCCAGACCTTTCTATCCAAATGGTCCCCAACGCGGTGGACCAACTGGTTGGGCGTCTGCACCGCCGACTGCCTGCCGATGCGGCACCGATCGCTCGCGTCAGGGCGCTGAATCATTTTTTCTACAACGATCTGGGTTTCCGTGGCAATTTAAACAACTACTACGACCCTGATAACAGCTACGTCCACTTGGTGCTCTCTACGCGCATGGGAATCCCGATTTCGCTGGCCGTGTTGTGGCTGGAGTTGGCGCACAGTTTGGACCTTAATGCAGGAGGGGTGTCATTCCCCGGACATTTCTTGTGCAAGGTGAGTCTGTCAGAAGGACAAGTGATCCTTGATCCGTTTAGCGGTGAGACGTTGGGGCGTGAGGCGGTATCTGAGCGCTTACAGCCTTTCAAACGGGCGCACGGCCTGCCGGAAGATGACGAAGCGCCGTTGGATCTGTTTTTACAACCCGCGACCGCATCTGAAATTTTGCATCGGATGCTACTGAACTTGCGTGAAATCCATCGCTCACACGACGACGCGCAACGGGAGTTAGCGGTCCATGAGCGGTTGGTGATCTTATCTCCTGAGGCGTGGGAGCTTCGCCGCGATCGCGGTCTATGCGCGGCGCGCCTTGGCGACAAACGCACAGCCGTACGGGACCTGGAGGTGTATCTCCACCATGTGCAAGATGCACCTGATCGTGCGCAAGTCAGCGCCGCGCTGAGCCAGTTGATTTAGAGGTTCACCACCACCGGGGTCGCCCGATTGGTCTCGATCACTTCACCAATGCGGTAAGCCTGTTCGCCGAGCGCATTAAAAGTATCTTGGACCGCTCCTGCGGCGTCGGCTGGCACAATCACCACCATGCCAATGCCATTATTGAAGGTGCGATTCATCTCAACTTCGTCGATGCCCGCCGTGCGCTGCAGCCACGCGAAAAGCTCGGTTTGTGGCCAAGCGGATCGCTGCAAGTCAACCCCCAGACCAGCCGGTAAGACGCGGGGAATGTTCTCTGTCAAGCCACCACCAGTGATGTGTGCGAGGGCCTTGATGGGCTGGGTCTTGAGCGCAGCCAACACCGGTTTGACATAGAGACGTGTTGGCGCCATCAGAGCGGTTTTGAACGCCTGCCCGTCAAGTGTGGTGGGGCACTGGTCGCCGGCCCGCTCGATACATTTGCGTACCAGCGAAAAGCCGTTGGAGTGGACGCCGTTCGACGCCAGGCCAATCACGACGTCGCCCGCGCAAACCGCATCGCCGGTGAGAATTTTTGATTTCTCGACAACGCCGACTGCAAAGCCCGCTAAGTCGTACTCGCCGTCGGGGTACATGCCAGGCATTTCGGCCGTTTCACCACCAATCAGTGCGCACCCGCTCGCCTCACACCCAGCGGCGATACCCTTGATAACCGCTGCGGCCGTGTCGACATCCAATTTGCCGCAGGCGAAGTAATCCAAGAAGAAAAGTGGCTCGGCGCCCTGAACCAAGATGTCATTGACGCTCATGCCTACCAGGTCAATGCCCACGGTGTCGTGCATCTGCCATTCGAAGGCCAGTTTTAACTTCGTACCAACGCCATCTGTGCCACTGACCAGCACCGGTTCGCTGTAATTTTTGGGCACTTCAAACAGAGCCCCGAAGCCACCAATACCGGCCATGACCCCCGCGCGCAGCGTCTTTTTGGCAAAGGGTTTGATCCGTTCAACCAGTGCATCCCCCGCCTCAATATCGACGCCGGCTGACTTGTAGGTTAAGGGTGTTTGGCTCATGGTGGTGCAGGAGTTTGGGCCGCTGTCGCGGCGTCTATAGAATCGGGGCATTACTGCCTCGCAGCGCTTGCCTAATTTGAGCACGCTATTGTATGAGGCTGTGGAGTCCAACTGTATGCAGATTCAACCCAAGCTCAACCAAGCGCTGATCGTTGTTGCCGTGCTGGCGGTCGTCGGCTGGTTGCTATTCAGCTTGGCGCCGGTGCTGGCCCCTTTCATTTTGGCGGGCCTGCTGGCGTACGCGCTGTCGCCCCTGGTTGACACAATGGCGCGTTGGCGTGTGCCGCGCTGGTTGGCAGCAGCCTTGGCCATCGCGATGGTCATGCTCGTTCTGCTGGCCTTGTTGCTGTTGGTGGTGCCGGTTGTGACCAATCAAATCCCGCTCATCCGAGACCAAGTGCCGGCGCTGCTCGGACAGCTCAACGCGTGGACGCAACCGCTACTCACTCGCTGGGGCCTGAATTTACAGATTGATGTAGCCCAAATCCGTCAAACCCTCTATCAAGTCCTGAGTACCCATGACACCGATGTGCTGAGGGCGTTGCTCAACTCGCTGCGTATGGGGGGTAACTCCTTCGTTGCCATATTGGGCAACGGCATCTTGATGCCCATCGTGGCTTTTTACCTGCTACTTGACTATCCTCGTGTGGTCCGTCGCGCCTATGCGATGGTTCCACGCCGTTGGTTGGGGGTGACCACCGCATTTTTTGCTGATGTCAATGACGTCTTGGGTCATTACCTGCGCGGTCAGCTGTTGGTCATGGTTGCGCTGATCGTTTTTTATGTCACTGGGCTGGCGATGGTTGGGCTTGACTTGGCATTCCCAATTGGCTTTTTTACGGGATTTTTTGTCTTTGTCCCTTACCTGGGGTTTGGCTTTGGTTTAGTCATTGGTTTGTTGGCAGCCGCCCTCGAATTTCAGTCCGCCTGGGGTGTGTTGTCTGTGTTGGCGGTCTTCATGGTGGGGCAGGTCATTGAGGGCTTTTGGCTCACGCCCAAACTCTTGGGTGAGCGGATTGGTCTCTCGCCCATCGCCGTGATTTTTGCATTGATGGCGTTCGCACAACTGTTTGGCTTTGTCGGCGTCCTGATGGCGTTGCCTGCATCGGCGGTGTTGGTGGTGGCGGTACGCCGTTTACGGGTGGTTTACCAAAACAGTGGTTTCTATTTGACGTCAGGGGATGATCGTCAGCCATGAAGCAGTTGGCGCTTGATATCGGCCTTGCGCCGCAACCCAGCTTGTCGAATTTCGAGTCCCATGGCAACGAGGCGGTGCTGAAGCACTTGTCTCTGTGGACGCGGGATGAGAAACCCAATCCAGTGCCCACGTACCTATGGGGTGATCCAGGCAGCGGGAAAACGCATTTGCTCAACGGTGTGCGTTTAGTTGCCCGGGAGCATGGCTTGCGTGTGTCGTGGTTTGATGCCCAGCGCTTCGATGAGCCCGACTTTGACGACCGTGCCGATGTCATCATTTTGGATGACTGTCACCTTTACACGGCTACCCAGCAGGCGGTTGCATTCAATTGGTTTGTTAACGCGTTGAATCCTGCGGATGGTCGCACCCGAGGGGTTTTTTCCGCGGGTCACGCCCCACCGGCGGACTTGAAGCTCAGAGATGATCTGCGGAGCCGGTTGGGGTGGGGACATGTGTTCCAATTGCACGCATTGGATGAAAATCAGCGGCGCGCTGTTTTGCGACGAGCCGCCGATGAACGCGGTGTTCTGTTGAGCGATGAAGTCATTGATTTCATGCTGCGGCGTTTCTCGCGTGACCTCAGCAGCCTGATGCTGCTGCTGGCGCACTTAGATCAATACGCCCTGCGCACCCAGCGCAGCGTGACGGTGCCATTGATCAAAGCCATGCTCGAGGACGAGTAAGTCCGCGCCTGCATATCGAAACGAAAGCTTATATATGTTGAATTTGGCGTTGTTTGATCTTGATCACACGCTGTTGCCTTTGGATTCTGACCATGCATGGGGCCAGTTCACGGTTCAAATTGGTTGGCGTGATCCCGTGGTGTTCGCGCAAGCCAACGCCGAGTTTTACGACCAGTACAAGGCGGGTACCTTGGATATCAAGGCCTACGTGCGTTTCGCCACGCAAGCCTTGCGAGACCTGAGTGGTGATGCCGCTGCGGTGGGTGCGGCGGCGCACACGCAATTCATGGAGACCGTGATCAAGCCTGCTGTGCGCCCTCAAGCGACCGCGTTAATTGAAAAGCATCGCGCCGCAGGCGACACCCTGATCTTGGTCACGGCGACGAACGCATTCGTGACCGCGCCGATTGCCAAGTTGCTGGACATTCCAAACCTGATTGCGGTTGATCTGGTGCTGGATGAACGTGGGATTCCGACGGGTGAAATCGCCGGCATACCGTCATTCCGGGAAGGTAAAGTCACGCGCGTCAACCAGTGGTTGGCTGCGCAGGGTCTGCAGTTGGATACGGTCGGGCGCAGCACGTTCTATACCGACTCTATCAACGATCTACCGTTGATGACTGCGGTGACCCATCCGGTAGCGACTAACCCCGACGATAATTTACGCGCGGTTGCGCAGGCCCGGAGTTGGCCGATTTTGGACTTATTTAATGATTAAAAAACTAATTAACAAGTTGCTTGGCGGTGGTAAAGCGTCAGCTGCCAGTCGCTTTGGGCAACGCGAAGACGTTCCGTTCAAAGTCCACAAAATTGACCGTAGTCTGGTCGACGACCGCGCTTTGGACGTTGTGGAAACCCTGCAGGACGCTGGTTTTGAGGCCTACATCGTGGGCGGCGCCGTACGAGATTTGTTATGTGGCGTGAAGCCGAAAGATTTTGATGTTGCGACTGATGCCACGCCTGAGCAAGTGAAGCGCTTGTTCCGACGCGCTTTCATCATCGGTCGTCGGTTTCGAATCGTGCATGTCATTTATGGTCGAGGACGCGCCAATGAGGTCATTGAGGTATCCACCTTCCGAGCCTACTTGGACAGTGCCGACGCCAAACAAGTGTCGGGTAACGAGAAGACCAGCAAGCAGCAGTTAGCCAATTCGAGCCACGCTGTCGATGCTTCCGGTCGGGTGTTGCGTGACAACGTTTGGGGGCCGATGGAAGAGGATGCCGCTCGCCGGGATTTCTCGATCAATGCCATGTACTACGATCCCACGACGCAGGTCGTGGTCGACTACCACAACGGTATTCGCGATGCGAAAAAACGCATCATGCGCATGATTGGTGAGCCAGCGGCGCGTTACCGTGAGGACCCGGTACGCGTGATACGCGCTGTGCGTTTCATGGCCAAACTGTCGCATCTGGGTTTCACCATGGAACGAGCCACCCGCGAGCCTTTGGTTGCCAGCGCACGTTTATTGGCGGATGTTCCCCAGAGCCGTTTGTTTGACGAGATGCTCAAGCTGTTGCAAACAGGCCATGCACTGGCGACGATCGAAGCGCTTCAATCCCTCAATTTGGAGACAGGAATTTACCCGCTGCTGGACTTGGCCGTCGCGCGTGCCACGGACCCCTTTGTCAACCAAGCGCTCAGCGACACCGACCGCCGTGTCAACGAGGGTAAGCCCGTTGCGCCTAGTTTTTTGTTGGCGTGTGTGTTGTGGTCAGACGTGCGCACCGGTTGGTCCAAGCGGTTGGCACGACAAAAAGGACCACGTGCCAGTAGTTTTCCGGCTCTGCAAGAGGCGGTGGATGAGGTCTTTGAATCGCGCATTGGTGATGTATCGGGACGTGGCAAATTGGGTGCGGACATGAGAGAGATCTGGACCATGCAGCCGCGCTTCGAAAAGCGCACACCGGCTAGTGCCTTAAGCCTGGTGGGGCAGCCGCGATTTAGAGCGGGTTTCGACTTCCTGCGCCTGCGCGCAAATGTCGGCGAAATTGATGCCGAGTTGGCGACTTGGTGGGAGACTTTCAGCTTGGCGGATGAGGCGGCGCGCGAAGAGATTTTGGAGACGTTGCGTTCCCAAAAACCGCCACCGCGTAAGCGTGTGGTGAAGGCTGTGTCGACCGATGCGTCGCCTGAAGTCGCAGAATCGCTCTCGGAAACGACAGCATCACTCGATACGGACGCACCCCGTAAACGCCGTCGCCGTCGGCGCAAACCCAACGACGGTGGTACGCAGTCGGGTGGTGTCAGTGAATTCGGTGGTGACGACGCCTAGGCCCCTGGTGCGTGCCTACATCGGAGTGGGTGCGAACCTCGGCGATGCAACCATGCAGGTCAGGGCAGCAGCGGAGGGCCTACGTGCTTTGGGCACCCATTGGCAATGCTCACCGCTGTATCGCACCGCGCCGCAGGATGCCGATGGCCCTTACTACGTGAACGCAGTGGTGGGCCTGAATACCTCGCTCACAGCACCAGCGTTGTTGGTTTCGATGCAGGCGATGGAAAACGCGGCTGGACGCGAGCGTCCTTATCGCAACGCGCCAAGGACCCTTGATCTTGATCTGTTGCTATACGGTAGCGCAGTGATTAGATCGCCTGCTTTACACATTCCGCATCCGCGCATGTGGGAGCGAGCCTTTGTTTTGGCGCCGTTGCGCGATATCGCCCCGGCGTTGGTCCCTAATGATCGTTTCGCAGGGGTGGTTGACCAAGTCGTTGAACGCCTCTAGGGCGCTAAGCGCTCGCGGTGCCAAGCGCCATCTGCCGCGGGCGTGTAGCGCAAGCGGTCATGCAAACGGCTTTTTCGACCTTGCCAAAATTCCCACTGCTCGGGAACCAGACGATAGCCGCCCCAATGCGGTGGCCGGGGCGGATTCAACAAGAATTGCGCGCCATATTTCGCTGCAGCGGCCACTAAAACCTCTCGCCCGCTGATCGGCTCGCTTTGAGGGCTGGCCCAAGCGCCGATGCGAGAGTCAAGCGGTCGGCTGTGAAAGTAAGCGTCGCTTTCGTCGGCGCTGACCTTTTCAACCTGCCCCTCGATGCGCACCACACGTTCAAGCTCCACCCAGTGAAATTGAAGGGCGGCGAACGGGTTACCGGCCAACTCCTGGCCTTTGCGGCTGTTGTAGTTGGTGTACCAAACAATGCCCCGCGCATCGACACCTTTAATCAGGACCACGCGTGTGCTGGGGCGTAAGTCGGACGAGACGGTCGCCAGCGTCATGGCGTTGGGCTCTGGGATTTCCGCTTCAATGGCTTGATTTAACCAGTGCTCGAACTGCAGGCGGGGGTCAGCAAGTGAGTCGCTCTCGTTCAGCGCAGCGCGCTCATAGCTTTTCCGAAGGTCGGCGATTGAGGTCTTCATAGTCGGGAGTATAGAGGGGATGCGGTGTCGCTGTTAGCGTATCCGACAGGCGAAAAAAAACCTGAAAACGCGGAGTTTTCAGGTTTTTCCAAATTGGTGCCTAGGGCCGGACTCGAACCGGCACGGTGTTTAGCACCGGCAGATTTTGAATCTGCTGCGTCTACCAATTTCGCCACCCAGGCAGTGCAAGACCGAGATTATGGCATAACTTTTCGACCCTTTTTGACACGGCTTGAAAAATGTAATTTATATTGCGAGGTTACGCTAATCCGCCCCAGCCGCAGGCCTGTTCGTAATGTGGCAAAGTTGGGGGCCCGAAAATTTCCACGCAGCAATGACGCCATGAATCAACCCGCCTCAAAACCAAACGACTATCCCACGATCGAAGCGGCGATTGGCCGAACCCCATTGGTCCGTCTGCAGCGCTTGGGACGAGATGTCGCTGATGCGCGCGGCAACGTGGTGTTGGGAAAGTTGGAGGGTAACAACCCGGCTGGGTCGGTGAAGGACCGTCCCGCGTTGTCGATGATCCAACGAGCGCAAGAGCGTGGCGATATCAAGCCAGGGGACACCCTGATCGAGGCAACATCGGGCAATACAGGGATCGCTTTGGCGATGGCCGCCGCCATCAAGGGCTACAAGATGATCTTGATCATGCCCGAGGATTTGTCCATCGAACGCGCGCAGACGATGAAGGCGTTTGGCGCTGAGTTGATTTTGACACCCAAGAGTGGCGGTATGGAATATGCCCGCGACTTGGCAGAAAACATGCAGCAGGCGGGTAAGGGTCTGGTGCTCGACCAGTTCGCTAACGACGACAACCCCCGCATACACTTCGAAACCACCGGCCCGGAGATTTGGCAGGATACGCAGGGTCGGGTGACTCACTTTGTCAGTGCCATGGGCACCACAGGCACTATCACCGGCGTTTCACGGTACTTGAAATCGCAAAACAAGACCGTTCAGATCATCGGCGCCCAGCCGAGTGAAGGTTCACGTATCCCTGGCATCCGCAAATGGCCAGAGGCGTATTTGCCGAAAATTTACGATGCCAGCAATGTGGATGCCCTGCGCCTCGTCAGCCAGGACGATGCAGAAGAAATGTGCCGTCGTTTGGCGCGCGAAGAGGGCATTTTCGCGGGTATCTCGGCAGCGGGCGCAGCCCATGTCGCTTTAGAATTATCCAAAGAGGTTGAGAATGCAACCATCGTTTTCATTGTGTGTGATCGCGGTGATCGCTACCTCTCAACGGGCGTTTTCCCAGCCTGAGCGGCTTCCGCGGTAACAGCCCCTTGTATCAAAGCCTTCAACGACTCAATAAAAATGCAAATCGATAAAGAACTAGACGCCCGTGGGTTGAATTGCCCGCTACCCATTTTGAAAGCAAAAAAGGCCCTTGCTGATCTGGAAAGCGGACAGTTGTTGCGCGTGGTGTCAACCGACCAAGGCTCGGTCCGTGACTTCCAAGCCTTCGCGAAACAGACCGGTAACGAAATGATGGAAATGGACGCTACCGGTCCCGAGTTCGCTTTTGTTTTGAAACGGCGATAGTCGCCTTTGGCCCTCTAGCGCCGCTGCTGTAACTTCTCCAGTTGCGCGCGCATTTTCTCCACCTTGTCACTGAAGGTCGCGATACGCGCACGTTCCTGCTCAATGACCGCGGGAGGTGCTTTCGCCACGAAGGCCTCGTTGCTCAGCTTGCCGTTGGCCTTGGCAATTTCTGTATCGAGTTTGGCAATCTCTTTACTGAGTCGTTTGGTCTCGGCTTCGAGATCGACCTCTACGAACAGGGCGGCACGGGCTTGTCCTAACACCACAGCGGGGGCACCATCGGCCGCTGCGGCCCACTCGGTTTCTGATCCAAACACCTTGATGTCGCTCAGGCGTACCAACGCTTTCAGTGCGGGGCCGTAAGTGGCCACAAAATCCGCTTCACCCACGACATACATGGGCACGCGGGCGGCCGGTGATAGACCCATTTCGCCGCGTAAATTACGACAGGCGTCCACCCACGTCTTGAACGTGGCGATCTCAGCTTCCGCGCGCTCGTCGATTTTTTCAGGTTGGCTTTCAGGGTAGGCAGCAATACTGACAGACTCGCCTTTCAATCCGGCAATCGGTGCGACGGTTTGCCACAGCGCTTCGGTGATGAAGGGGATGATGGGATGCGCCAACCGGAGCGTCGTTTCGAGTACACGAATCAGCGTGCGACGCGTGGCACGTTGGGCCGCTTCGTCACCATTTTGTATTTGGACCTTGGCAATTTCGAGGTACCAGTCGCAGAACTCGTCCCATACGAAGCTGTAGATTTGGTTGGCGACGTTGTCAAGACGGTAGTCGGCAAAGCCTTTGGCGACATCGGCTTCCACACGCTGGAGCTTAGACGCGATCCACCGGTCGGCTTGGCTGAACCGCATATAACCATGCGCACTGCCACCCACAGCGCACTCAGCCTTGGTGTGCGGCTTGAGGCCACAGTCGTAGCCCTCGCAATTCATTAAAACGAAACGCGAGGCGTTCCAAAGCTTGTTACAGAAGTTGCGATAGCCCTCACAGCGCTTGGCGTCGAAGTTGATGCTGCGTCCCAAACTGGCCAATGAGGCAAAGGTGAATCGCAGGGCGTCGGCACCGAACGCGGGAATACCTTCGGGGAATTCTTTCTCTGTGTTCTTGCGAACGGTCGGCGCGGTTTCGGGTTTACGCAAACCCGTGGTGCGCTTTTCCAGCAAAGGGGGAAGCTCAATGCCGTCGATCAGATCAACGGGGTCGAGTACGTTGCCTTCCGACTTGCTCATTTTCTTACCCTGCGCATCGCGGACCAAACCGTGGATGTAAACGTGCTTGAATGGGACTTGTCCGGTGAAGTGCGTGGTCATCATGATCATGCGCGCCACCCAGAAGAAAATGATGTCGTAGCCGGTTACCAAGACACTGGAAGGCAGGTAACGCGACATATCCGGTGTCTGCTCTGGCCAGCCCATTGTCGAAAAGGGTACCAAGGCTGACGAATACCAGGTGTCCAGCACATCAGGGTCACGCGTGAGCGCCTTGCCGCCGGATTTCTGCAGGGCCTCGGCCTCGTTACGGGCGACATAGACTTGGCCGTCTTCGTCATACCAAGCGGGAATTTGATGGCCCCACCACAATTGGCGGCTGATGCACCAGTCTTGGATGTTATTCATCCATTGGTTGTAGGTATTGACCCAGTTCTCGGGGTAGAAGGTCACGGCGCCGCTCTCAACCGCATCGATCGCCTTGGTCGCGATGCTCTTACCCGTGGGGTCGTTGTCGGCGACGCGGGTCATGGCCACGAACCATTGGTCGGTCAGCATGGGCTCGACCACTTGGCCTGTTCGGGCGCAAATAGGGAGCATGAGTTTGTGCGGCTTGATCTCGATCAGAAAACCCTGTGCTTCCAAATCTTTGAGTAGCGCTTTGCGCGCGTCGAAGCGATCGAGGCCTTGGTAAGGCGCCGGACCGTTTTCGTTGACTTTGGCGTCGAGCGTGAAGATCGTGATCAGCGGTAGGTTATGGCGCTGGGCACATGCGTAGTCATTGAAGTCATGCGCGCCTGTAATTTTGACGCAACCCGATCCGAATTCGCGGTCAACAAAATCATCGGCAATGATCGGAATTTGACGGTCGCAAAGTGGCAAATCAACCAGCTTGCCAATCAGGTGTTGGTAACGCGGATCTTCAGGGTGTACAGCGAGTGCGCCGTCCGCCATCATGGTCTCGGGCCGCGTGGTAGCGATGGTCATGCCGCGTTGTTGGACGCCGTCAACGAGTTGTGGGCCATCGGCAAAGGGATAGCAAATGTAGTGCATCTTCCCGTCGCTCTCGGTGCTTTCGACCTCTAGGTCGCTCACAGCCGACATCAGAACGGGGTCCCAGTTAACGAGCCGCTTGCCGCGGTAAATCAGGCCTTGCTCATAGAGGCGCACAAACGTCTCGATCACGACAGTCGAGAGCTTGTCATCCATGGTGAAGTATTCACGCGCCCAATCCACACTGTCGCCCATACGGCGCATTTGGTTGGTGATGGTGCCGCCGCTTTGGTGCTTCCAATCCCAAACACGGGCGACAAAATTTTTCCGTGCTTCCTCGGGCGTCGGGCCCATATCGTGTCGACTGATCCCTTCGCCCGCTAACTGGCGTTCCACGACGATTTGCGTCGCAATACCCGCATGGTCGGTGCCCGGCACCCACACCGTATTGAAACCGCGCATGCGGTGATACCGCGTGAGGCTGTCCATGATGGTCTGATTGAACGCATGGCCCATGTGCAACGTTCCGGTGACGTTGGGCGGTGGCAATTGAATTGCGAAGCTGTCGACATCGTCACGCGCTTCGCTGGTGCCTCGGTAACCCGCTGTGGCGTACGAACGCTTTTCCCACTCAGGGCCCCATTGCGCCTCAATGGCCGCAGGTTCGAACGATTTGGACAGCTGCTCCAAGCCGGTTTGTTGGGGTTTGACGGTATCGGTGGGCGTGGTGGTAGTCATAGGTGGTCTCAAAGTGAACCACCGATTTTAACGGGCTCCGGCTCGACTAGCCGCCGCCGTTCAGCGTCAATCTGCGGCTTTAGCGGCGGCGATACACGCGGTTAACAAGGCGGGATCGCCAATTTGATTTGCCATGACCAAGATCAGCTTGGCATTGAGTAGCGCCGACGCACGCTCATCCAAGCCAGCATGGGCATCAAGCAGTTGCTCGTAAAAGCCATCGGCGTCTTTGAAGTTGGGTGCCATATTCATGATTCAGTGTCCTCAGCTCAATGCCAGTGCGGTGCTCAGCTGTTTGAGGAAGCCAGCGTCCAGCCGCGTGCCGCTCGCGCTCATGTAACTGTCCGGCCGTAACAGTGCCCAGCCAGGATGACCGCAAGCCGCAGCGAGATGCCCATGGCTATCGCGCACGGTCTCCCGAGCCTGCGCCGGCTGCGAGCGATCAAGCACCTGCACCACACGTACGGGCGCCAGCTCCGTCAGTTGCTTGAGCTTTTGAAGGGTTGCCTGATTGGTTGGGCCAAACCACAGCAGTAACAGGTGGTCAGCAGTCCAACGCAGCAAGTCATTCAGTTGTGCCTGGGTACCGTCCACCCAGCTAATTGCGACGTTCTGCACACTTTTACCAACTTGGGGCGACTGGTAACTGCAAATCGGTGACCGCGTGTAGGGGTTCGCCTCTGCCATCCGACCGGTATTGACCAAGGCGCGTGCAAATGGGTAATGTTTCGCGAGCCGGATGGTCGCGTCTCGGAACAGCCGTTCGACCCCATCTGCCGGGCGCAGATAGCGGGTGGTACGCGCTGTCACGGCGACGTTGACCGTCGCCGCCTCATGGCGTTCATCGTTATAGCTTTGTAACAGGCCATCGGGCGCATGGCGTTTAACGACGGCAGCAAGTTTCCATGCCAAATTGTCGGCGTCGGCGATCCCCGTGTTACCGCCTCGTGCACCGAAGGGGCTGACTACTTTGGCGGTGTCACCCATGAAAAACACACGTCCGACAATCAAGTGGTCAAGCAATTGGCTGCGGTAGCTGTAGGGGCCCACCCACACAATATCGCAATCGGCGTCGGTGCCAAACTGACGGCGCAGCCGCTCACGCAAAACGTCCTCTCGGCTCACATAGGCGGGATCGGCATCCGGCGCCATTTGGTAGTCAATGCGCCAGACATCGTCGGCCATCAGGTGTTGCCAAACGGCGCGGTTATCGTTGAAAGGGGCTTCAATCCAGGTGTGGCGTTCGGTCGGCGGCTGCTCCTTGAAACGCACATCGGCAATGCACCAGCGATCATCTCGTTTGATGCTCGTCATCGGTACCGCGCACCACTTGTGGAACGGTGTGTTGCTGCCGGTGGCATCGATGACGTGCCGTGCCTGAAGGGCATAGGCACCTTCTGGGGTCTCCACATCTAAGGTGACTTGATCAGCGCCCTGTGCGCAGCCTGTGACGCGCGATTGCCATCGCAGGTCGATGTGTCCCAACGCGGCGATGCGCTCTACCAAATAGCCCTCAATGTAGAACTGTTGGATGTTGATAAACGCCGGTTGTTGAGACCATTTGAAGTCGTCTCGGTCACGGAGATTGAAATTGTAAATTTCATCGTTGCCGGCAAACGTACGGCCGACGTGCCACTCCACCCCTTTGGCTTTGATACGGTCGTAAATACCGAGTTTGTCGAATATCTCCAACGACCGCTGGGTATAGCAAATTCCGCGTGACGATGCGCCCTTGACGCCCACCGTGTTGTCCTCATCCAGCAAGACGGCGGAAACGCCTAATTGCGCGAGGCTACAAGCCAGCGTCAGCCCCGTGATACCGCCACCCACGATCACGACGTCGTATGGTTTCTCAGGCGACGCACCCGCGAGTTCTGGCGGTGTTTTGAAGGGATAGGTTGGCAGCGCATAACCCGTGCCGCCAGTGAATTCGTAGCCGTTGGTGTAAGCCGGATCTTGGTACGCAGGAGCGGTCATAGATGTCAGTGGTTGAGCTCGGGGCGATCGTTTTGCTGTGGTTTGAGCTTGTCGGCGCTGCTCGGATTGGCCGCGCGTTCGGCTCGCCATTGGTTCTTGCGGGCCGTCCATTCGTTCAAACGCTGGCGAGCAAAGGTGCTTTCCTTTTGCATTGCTTGCGCCGAGGCGATTTGATAAGACAACTCGAGCCTCACGCCGTTGGGGTCAAAAAAGTAAATGCTCTTAAAGACGTGGTGATCAGTCACACCGATGACATCGATGCCGTGCGCCTCCAGACGGGTTTTCATCGCCGTCAGATCTGCGAGTGTGGGTACCGAAAATGCGATGTGGTTGACCCAAGCCGGCGTATTGGGCGAGGGCAGCGCGGCCTCGTCGTCACCAAGATCGAAAAACGCAATGTACGAGCCATCGCCTAAGCGAAAGAAAAAATGGGTGTAAGGGCAATACTCACCGGTGCTGGGCACGTGATCACTTTGGATGATGTGGTACAGCGGGAGCCCCAAAATATCTTCATAAAAGTGGCGCGTCTCCTCCGCGTCTTTGGCTCGGTACGCGTAGTGATGCAGGCCTTGGATGGGCGGGGGGCTGGGGATTTGGGGTTGCATGGTAGGCCTTAAATTTACGGATGCGTAATGAGTTTAACTAATCAGAATCGATTTGTGTGCGTTGTTTGACCGTTGAGTCGGGTGTCATACGAGGGAATACCCGAATATTTTTGAAGGCTATTACCGAAGAAATTTGGGAAAAGTCTTTTTATATCAACATCTCGCGGCCGATTGAAAAAATCAATCGAACGCATTATGAGGTGCAATTAGACGGGTTTGTCCTGAACAGATATGGTTCATAGGTCCTCAATCGGCAAGCCGTGGGTTTGTTGTGACTGGGGCATTTCTTTAAACCACAAGGAGAGACGCATGCCAACATTGAAAGGCACGAAAACTGAGCAGTGCTTGAAAGAAGCATTTGCTGGTGAATCACAAGCTAACCGCCGTTACCTGTACTTCGCGAACAAGGCTGACATCGAAGGCCAAAACGACGTTGCAGCGCTGTTCCGCTCAACCGCTGAAGGCGAGACCGGCCACGCACACGGCCACCTCGAGTTCTTGGAGCAAGCTGGTGACCCCGCAACCGGTTTGCCCATCGGCTCAACCCGTCAAAACCTTGAAGCAGCTGTTGCTGGCGAAACCCACGAGTACACCGACATGTACCCTGGCATGGCCAAGACCGCTCGCGAAGAAGGCTTCGACGAAGTCGCCGATTGGTTCGAAACTCTGGCAAAGGCTGAGCGTTCACACGCCAACCGTTACGCCAAGGCTTTGGCAGAACTGGCCGATTAATTTCGGCATGAATCAAAACGCGTCATAAGCGAGTTTTGAGAGTTCCGCGTGGCACACCCGCCGCGCGGTTCTCTGAATATTTGCAAGCGGTCAGACAGCCCCCCTTTTGGAGTAATTGAATGTCACGAGAAGGCAATTTAGAAGCGCCAACCCGCCACCCGTTGGACTGGCAAAACCCTGACTTCTACAACGAAGAAAAAATGTTTGTGGAGTTGGAGCGTATTTTTGACATTTGCCACGGCTGCCGCCGTTGTGTGAGTCTGTGTAACTCCTTCCCGACGCTGTTCGACTTGGTCGATGAAAGCAGCACCATGGAAGTCGACGGTGTGGCAAAGGCCGACTACTGGAAGGTCGTCGACCAGTGTTACATGTGCGACCTGTGTTACATGACCAAATGCCCTTACACACCGCCACACGAGTGGAATTTGGATTTCCCGCACACCATGTTGCGTGCGAAGGCGATCAAATTTAAAAAGGGTGAAGTCGGCAAGGCCGAGCAATTCTTGGCTTCAACCGATAAGCACGGCTCACTGGCGGGTATCCCCATCGTGGTTCAGGCGGCAAACGCGGTCACGAAGACAAAGCCTGCACGTGCCCTGATGGAAAAAGTGTTGGACGTCGATAAGGATGCTTGGTTGCCCGCTTTGGCGACGACCAAGTTCCGCTCTGACGCCGTCGACAACATGACGCCAGCAGTCGTTGATGGTGAACGCACACCAGGCAAAGTGGCTATCTTCGCCACGTGCTACGTGAATTACAACGAACCCGGCATCGGCCACGATTTGTTGAAAATTTTGGCGCACAACGACATCCCTTATGTCATTGTCGAAAAAGAGCAGTGCTGCGGGATGCCAAAGCTGGAACTAGGCGATCTCGACGCGGTCGCGCAAAGCCAAGCCGCCAACATCCCCGTTCTGGCCAAGTACGCGAAGGATGGCTATGCGATCTTGTCTGCCGTGCCCAGTTGTACGCTGATGTTCAAGCAAGAGATTCCACTGATGTTCCCTGATGACGCCGATACGCAGTTGGTCAAGGGCGCGATGTGGGATCCCTTCGAATACCTGATGGCACGCAAGCGCGATGGGTTCTTAAAGACAGAATTCCCCCAGCCCTTGGGCAACATCAGTTATCAAATTCCCTGTCATGGCCGGGTTCAGAACATTGGGCGTAAGACGGAGGAAATGTTGAAGATGATCCCCGAGACGGCGCTGAACACCATTGAGCGCTGCTCAGGGCATGCGGGTACCTATGGTGTGAAAAAGCAGCACCATCAAACCGCAATGAAGATCGGTAAACCTGTTTTTAAAGCGATGGCCAATATGAAAGACGGCGCGAAGCCTGATTTCATCAGCTCAGATTGCCCGCTGGGCGGGCATCACATCGCGCAAGGCTTCCAGGTCAACGGCGAGGTTGTGCCGACTTTGGCACACCCCCTGACGCTGGTGCGTAAAGCCTACGGTTTGCCCGAATAAGCCACCTGGCTGCCACCACTGACCACTCACAAGAGGATCTAAAAATGCAATTAACTGGCCACATTACCGCTGAGAACCTGATGACCCTAGAGGCGTACAGCAAGTACCGCAAAAACCACAAGGCCGAGGTACTCGCACACCGCAAACTTCGCACCATTGCGTTGGGCGATCACTTCGTCTTTCAATTTGAAAGCGAAATGACCATCCGCTACCAAATCCAAGAGATGTTGCGCATTGAAAAAGTGTTCGAGGAAGAAGGCATTCAGCAAGAGATCGAAGCCTACGCGCCACTGGTCCCCGATGGCACCAACTGGAAAGCCACGATGCTTATCGAGTACCCCGACGTGAACGAGCGTAAGCGCGAGCTCTCACGACTCATCGGCGTTGAAGACCGGGTGTTCGTTGAAGTAGAGGGGATGCCCCGCGTATACGCCATTGCAGATGAAGACCTTGACCGCGAAACGGAAGAGAAAACCTCGGCCGTGCACTTTGTCCGCTTCGAGTTCAGCCCAGCCATGATTGCCGCTCTGCACGCTGGCGCTGCGGCCACCTTGGGCTGTGACCACACCAACTACCCCGCGCACACTCTGATCGCCCCCGAAACGTTGGCGAGCCTTGCGGGCGATTTGAAAGCTTGACGTAAACTTAGCGCATGCTACTCGCCCTATCGCCAGCAAAAGCGCTTGATTACGACACGCCGCCCCAAACGGCGACGCACACGCAGCCTGCCTTCATCCCGCAGGCTGCGACGCTAATCAAAACCCTTAAGACATTCGACCCTGCCCAGGTGTCGGAGCTCATGAGTTTGAGCGACAAACTGGCGGCCCTTAATGTGGCGCGTTATCAGTCATGGACGAAAACATTCACGACGAAGAATGCCAAGCAGGCGGTATTGGCATTCGATGGCGATGTATACGACGGACTGTCTGCGAAGACCATGACACCCAAGCAGCTTGACTGGCTGCAGGCGCATCTTTGCATACTCAGTGGCCTCTATGGCGTTCTGCGCCCCTTAGACTTGATGCAGCCTTACCGGTTGGAGATGGGGACACGCCTAGCGACTGATGCCGGCAAAAACCTTTATCAGTTTTGGGGCAATCGCATCGCGTCTTATCTCAACGACCGCGCTGAAGTCGATGGCAGTGGCGTCTTGGTTAATTTGGCAAGCGAAGAATATTTCAAATCGGTTGATCGCTCGGTACTCAAACCAAAGGTCGTGACCTGCGTGTTTGAGGAGCAAAAGAATGGTCAGACGAAAGTGATTAGTTTCATGGCTAAACGGGCACGCGGTCTGATGGTCCGGTTTGCGGCAGAAAATAGGGTCAAAAAGCCGGCTGATCTGACGCACTTCGAAACGGATGGCTACGCCTACATCACGGCCGATTCCAATGCAGAACGCTTGGTATTCCGGCGAAGCCATGCAGCCGCCTGAGGCGGCGGATCGATTCCCCACGCTGGTTGCCGCGAGTGACGGCGATGTACTGCAACTGCCCGATCGCACCGCACACATTCGCTTGCGGTACCGAACGCCCGAACTGGTGGTGATTGATGACTTTCTGTCAGCATCGGAATGTGCCGCCCTGATCGCCGCAGCCGCACCTCGCTTAGCGGCCTCCGAAACCGTAGCCGATGACTCCGATGCACTGGCACGGACCAGTCAGGGTATGTTTTTTGACCCCGGGGAGACTGCGCTCATTCGCCAAATTGATGCCCGGGTGGCCCATGCGTTTCAGTGGCCGATTACCCATGCGGAGGACTTGCAGGTCACTTGCTATCAGGTCGACCAGCGTTATGAACCACACAGCGACTATTTCAGTCACACGACCTCTGAGGCCATCAGTGGCGTGCAACGGTTTGGGCAACGGGTAGCGACCGTCTTGTTCTACCTGAACGAGCCTGAGAGGGGCGGCGAGACCCGCTTCCTAGACCTTGATTTGACGGTGAAACCGCGTCAAGGCACAGCGGTTTTTTTCAGTTACCCCTCACCCAACCCGGAAAGCCAGACCTTGCACGAGGGCTGCCCCGTCTTGTTTGGTGAAAAGTGGATTGCCAACAAATGGCTGCGGGCCAAGGCATTTGGCTGATGGCGCCCAGCTAGGTGAACAAATCACCGGTTTCAGCGACACGCCGACTGGTTTGTGCCTGTGATGGCAGCGCCGACAGCGGCACCAGCTTTCCGAGCTTAACGCCCAGCAACCGAAGTGGCCGATCGAGGGGCGCGCGTTTCAAGGTTTGCCCGGCGTAATACCGAATGTCTGCAGCGTGCCGAATGGGTACCTCCAGACTCAAGTCGCGTGTGATGGTTTTGAAACGGTCATCTCTCAGCTTGATTCCGACGGTTTGCGCCGCGACGGCTTTTCGTACGAGGTCGTCGGCGAGGCGTTCGCACAAGGTGGTGAAAATTTGACCCAACGCGTCACGGTCTCTTTTGGCGTGCAGGTTACGTTCGAAGGTGGTTTCTCGGCTGATGGATACTGGCTCTGAGTTCGTCTGCACGGGCCGCTCATCAATGCCGTGGGCGGATTGGTGCAACCACTGACCATAGCTTTTACCGAATTGACCGATGAGCCACTGCGGGTCACAAGCCGCTAAATCACCGAGTGTGTGAATGCCCAAAGCAGTCAATTTCGCATCTGATTTGGGTCCAATGCCGTTCAGTGCGCGGCAGGGCAGTGGCCAGATACGGGGTGCCAAGTCAGCCATTGAAAGCACCGTGATCCCATTGGGCTTGTCCATTTCACTGGCGAGCTTGGCCATCAATTTGTTAGGCGCAACGCCGATAGAGCACGTCAGGCCAGTTGCCAAAAAGATCTCTTTTTGTATCAGGCGAGCCACCACCCGGCCCGCTTCGCGTTGCCCACCGGGGATATCGGTCAAGTCAATGTATACCTCGTCGATACCTCGGTTTTCCATGACCGGTGCAATATCGAGAATGACGGCCTTAAAACGCTGTGATACGGCCCGGTAACGCGCGTGATCAACCGGTAGCATGATCGCGTCAGGACACAGTACCGCCGCCTTCATCATGCCCATCGCTGAGCCAACACCGAATTTACGTGCCTCATAAGTGGCGGTTGTGATGACGCCGCGTCCGGTGTAATTTCGCAGACGCTGGAATTGGTCGAGAGACCACTCATGCGGTGCGCGGGTGCTGTCGGGGCGGGGGTCTTCGGCGATCGAACCTTCGGCATCGGGGCGCTTGCCGCCACCAATAACCACCGGCAGCCCCTTCAATTGCGGGTAGCGAAGCAACTCGACGGACGCAAAAAACGCGTCCATGTCGAGGTGCGCAATGCGCCGCACGGTGGCCTCAGGTCGGGAAGGTTCCAGGCACCAAGATGCTGCGATCGACGTCAGCCATGCGCGTACGTCCACAGAATGCCATCGTGAGGTCGAGCTCTTTATGGATGATCTGCAGCGCCTTGGTGACCCCAGCCTCGCCCATCGCGCCCAGTCCATACAAGAATGCACGGCCAATATAGGTACCCTTGGCGCCCAAAGCAACGGCTTTCAATACGTCTTGACCACTGCGTATGCCACCGTCAACGTGCACCTCGATCTGATCACCCACAGCGGCGACGATACGGGGCAACACGGCGATGGTCGACTCGGCACCGTCCAGCTGGCGTCCGCCGTGGTTGGAGACGATCAGCGCATCAGCGCCGGAGGCGACGGCCAACCGGGCATCTTCCTCGTCGAGGATGCCTTTAATGATGAGCTTGCCACCCCAGCGCTTTTTGATCCATTCCACATCGCCCCAATTGAGTTGGGGGTCAAACTGCTTGGCAGTCCAGTCTGACAGCGAACCCATGTCGTCCACACCGCTGACGTGTCCCACAATGTTGCCGAATTCACGGCGTTTGGTTCCCGCCATACCCAAACACCAACGGGGTTTGGTCGCCATGTTGATGATGTTACCTAACGTTAATTTAGGTGGTGCAGATAAGCCATTTTTCAGATCTTTGTGGCGTTGGCCCAAAATTTGGAGGTCTAAGGTCAGCACGAGTGCAGAACAATTGGCTGCCTTGGCGCGGTCGATAAGGCGCTCAATGAATCCACGGTCACGCATGACGTACAGCTGAAACCAGAAGGGGTGGTTGTCGGTGCCAGCGGCGACGTCTTCGATGGAGCAAATGCTCATGGTTGACAGCGTGAATGGGACACCAAAGGCTTTAGCGGCACGCGCAGCCTTGATCTCGCCGTCAGCATGTTGCATACCCGTGAGGCCGGTTGGCGCGATGGCAACGGGCATTGCGACGTCTTGCCCCACCATGTTGGAGGCCGTGGTACGACCCTCTAAATTGACCGCAACGCGCTGACGCAGTTTGATGTTCGCGAAGTCATCTGAGTTGGCGCGGTAGGTCGATTCCGTCCAGCTTCCGGAGTCTGCATAGTCGTAAAACATGCGTGGCACACGCGCCTTGGCTAGCAAACGCAAATCTTCGATATTTGTAATGACAGACATGGGATCTCCTAACGGAAAGATTAATTAGCAACCGTCATCCTACCCATTCGGCGCTTTTAGGCTGAGTGAAAGATACTTTTGACGTTTGAAAAAAATCTAAATCAGGCCAATCGTGCGCGGTGGCGCGCGATTTGCGCGCTCACCTGTGTGGGTGAGGTGCCACCCAAGGTGTTGCGTTCGTTCATCGAGCCCTCAAGGCTGAGCGGCGTGAATACATCCGCGGTGATGCGCGCGTCAAAAGACTGCAGGGTTTCCAGGGGTAGCTCAGAGAGGTCAACGCCAGCAGCCTGCGCGGTTTTGACTGCATGCGCAACTACCTCATGAGCATCGCGGAAGGGCAATCCCTTTTTGACCAGATAGTCGGCCAGGTCAGTTGCGGTGGCATAGCCGCGCATGGCCGCGCGACGCATGGCCTCCGCGTTCACGGTGATACCCCCAGACTTGGTCCCAGTAGCGGGATCTATTTGTCCACCGATCATCTCAGCGAAGATACGCAAGGTATCTTTCAGGGTGTCAACGGTGTCAAACAAGGGCTCTTTATCCTCTTGGTTGTCTTTGTTGTAGGCGAGGGGTTGGCCCTTCATCAGGGTAATGAGCCCCATCAAGTGACCAACAACTCGGCCGGTCTTTCCTCGCGCCAATTCAGGCACATCAGGATTTTTCTTTTGCGGCATGATCGAGCTGCCCGTTGTGAAGCGATCGGCGATTTTGATGAAACCGAAGTTTTGGCTCATCCAAATAATCAACTCTTCGCTCAAACGGCTCACGTGCACCATGACCAGCGATGCGGCAGCGGTGAACTCGATGGCGAAATCACGATCGCTGACTGCGTCCAGGCTGTTTTGGCAGACGCCATCCATACCCAATGTCGTCGCCACACGCACGCGGTCCAGCGGGTAGGTCGTGCCCGCCAACGCGGCCGACCCCAGCGGCAACTGATTCACGCGCTTGCGCACATCCTGCATGCGCGCTTGGTCTCGCGCGAACATCTCGACATAGGCCAACAGGTGGTGCCCGAAACTGACCGGTTGCGCGACCTGTAAGTGGGTAAAACCGGGCAAGATCACCGTTTTATTTTGCTCGGCCACATCGACTAACGCGGTTTGTAGTTCAACCAGCAGGTCGTCAATGATGTCGATCTCATCGCGCAGCCACAAGCGAATATCGGTCGCCACCTGATCGTTACGGCTTCGGCCGGTGTGCAGGCGTTTACCGGCATCTCCAACCAATTGCGTCAGGCGTGCTTCGATGTTGAGGTGCACATCTTCTAGGTCGAGTTGCCAAGTGAAGGTGCCCGCATCGATTTCGGATTGGATTTGACCCAAGCCACGTTGAATATCCGCCAAATCAGCGGCACTGATGATGCCAACGGCAGCCAACATGTCCGCGTGCGCCAAAGACCCGCGGATATCCGCGTGCGCCAAGCGTTTGTCAAAGAAAACGCTGGCAGTGTAGCGCTTCACCAACTCACTCATGGGCTCAGAGAACAGGGCGGACCAGGCTTGTGCCTTCGTATCGAGTTGGTTGGATGACATCGTGCTTTGCGTTTCAGAGGGACCGGGCACCATGCCCGGCCGCACACTATTTTAACGGCCGGCTGCCGTCAGCGTTAGCCGGTGTTACGCAGGGCAGCCGCGATGCCGTTGATGGCGATCTGGATTCCCAGTTTGACCCGCTCGTCTGATTGCCCCTCGCGGTAGCGACGCAGCAATTCAACCTGGACGTGGTGCAGGGGGTCGATGTACGGAAAACGATGTTCAATGGAGCGACGTAACGCCGGGTTGGTTGCCAAGCGTTCCTTGTGCCCTGTGATCAAAGTCAGCGCCTTGGCGGTGCGCGCCCATTCTGTCTCGATCCGTTCCGAGACCTGCTTACGCAATTTAGGGTCTGGCACCAAATCGGCGTAGCGCCGGGCGAGGGCCAGATCCGACTTCGCCATCACCATGTCGATGTTTGACAGCAGGTTAGCGAAGAATGGCCAGTCGCTCGCCATTTGTTGCAGCTCGGCCAGTCGTTTGGCTCGACTACTGGCTTTGCCGTTCACTTTTATGCGTCCATCCAAATAGGATTCGACCGCTGCACCCAATCCAAACCAGCCTGGCAAGGTCAGTCGACATTGGCCCCAGCTGAACCCCCATGGAATGGCGCGCAGGTCCTCAATGCGCTGGCTGGGCTTACGCGATGCTGGGCGTGAGCCGATGTTGAGCTCAGTGATTTCTCGCAGCGGCGTAGCTGTGAAAAAGTAATCGGCAAAACCCGGGGTTTCGTAAACCAGCGCGCGGTAGGCTTGCATGCTTGCTTGTGACAACTGCTCGGCCAATGTCAAGTAGCGCTCAGGCACCTCTGCGCGCGGCGGCAACAAGCTCGCCTCAAGGGTTGCCGCAACCAATGTTTCTAAATTTCGACGGCCGATATCGGGGTTGGCATATTTGGAGCCAATCACCTCACCTTGCTCGGTCAGGCGAATTTGACCCCTGACAGTCCCGTGGGGCTGGGCCAAAATGGCCTGATAGCTTGGGCCGCCGCCACGACCCACAGTGCCGCCTCGGCCATGAAACAAACGCATGGCGATACGCGGCCCAGGCAGTTCGTCGAACAGCTTAGCCAAGGCAATTTCGGCGCGATACAACGACCAGTTGCTGGTGACGATGCCACCATCTTTATTGCTGTCGGAGTAACCCAACATGATGTCTTGCTCACTGTACTGGCCGAGCAGCGGATTGCGCTTGGTAGCCGCTTGCGCTCGGCGAATCATGGGCAGGATACCGGGCAGCGCAAAATAATCGCGCATGATTTTTTCAGACT
>Ga0181554_1000839_pt1 | contig 30339 bp, 22 predicted proteins | sample 011ome_16_FD_145602 | JGI IMG/M metagenome (GOLD analysis project Ga0181554, IMG submission 145602) | Coastal salt marsh microbial communities from the Groves Creek Marsh, Skidaway Island, Georgia - 011503CT metaG (spades assembly) | ecosystem: Environmental > Aquatic > Marine > Intertidal zone... | reverse complement strand
GAGTTCGACGCGGACGCCAGCGAGCTGACGGTGATGCACGCGGAGGAGGTCCAGGACCTCGTGACGCAGCTGGCGGACGCGAGGGTGGACGCCGCGAAGGCGCTCGGCGCGGCGAACGCGGCGAAGCGCGAGGCGAGCGCGTCGGCGAAGGCGAGGGACGACGCAGACGCGCGCGCCGCCGACGCGACGGCGGAACGCGACGACCTGCTTCGCGCGCTGTCCGAGCTCGAGATCCGCGAGAAGCGGACGACGAAGACGAAGCGAAACCAGCGAAACCTACCCCCGAACCCTGACCACCAAAACCCTGATACCCCCCGAGATACCGACGAGAGACGCGGCGCGTGGCGGGAGACTCAGGTGCGTTCTATACACTGGTTCCCATACGACCGCGTCGGCGTGGTGAACGCCGATCCTTAAGGACTTTGCCTGGCGTGTCTCTCCGCCCGCCCCTCGCTTTCAATCGCCGCTCTCGACGCCTTTCAACTCCACCCCGACTTTCGCTTATATGGAACGGCCCGCAGGCGCTCGCCGCCGGCCGGCTCGCCGCTTCCTCCGTCCGCGTCGCGCTTGAAGGCCTCGACGCGCTCGAGCGCAGAGTCGACGACGCGCACGGCGTCGCGTCGCGCGCGATCGACGTCGCGACGAGACTGTGCGACGTCGTGAACGTCATGAGCACGTATACCCACGCGTGGGACGGCGTCGGCGGCGGCGGGGACGTCACGACGCGCGCCGACGCGATCTCATTCGCCGCGGTGGAACGAAGCGTCCGCCGCGCGCACGCCGCGCGGGAGCGCGCGATCAAAGCGCTCGTCGCGGAGCTCGGTCGGGGGATGCGGAGAGAGAATAAGTTAACGCATAAGGTAAAGGCGTTACGGACGACGACCGCGGTGTATTCGCTCGAGAGGGACGGACTGATGCAGCCGCGGGCGCGGACGCCGAAGAAGACGCCGACGCCGAGTCCGAAGACGTCGCCCGTCGGGGTCGGCACGCAGGTTCAAACCACGGTATCGATCGCGACCGGGCCGCCGCCATCGGGGGCGAGCCCGATCAAGGCGCGGAGAAGGATATCTCTCGGCGGCGGCGGCGGCGGCGTCAGGGCGTCCACGGCGTCCACGGCGTCGGTTGCGGCGTCGTCCGAGGGAACGCGAGAGGAGATTATTATGACGCCGTCGCCGGTGTCGCGCGTCGCCAGAGAATCCCTGAACCTCCCTCGCGACCCCGCGGACCGGTCGCGGCGCATCGAAATCGCGTCCCCGGTCATGGCGTACATCCGGGGCGACGGCGGGAGCGCGGCGGGGTTACGGAAGGGCGGCGTCCAGCGCACGACGCCGCCGCCGAAGCGCGGGTATCATCCAGTGCGGGGGTACGATCGGAAGAAGAAGGGTGCGTATTTGTACGAGTCCCGACGCGTGTTCGCGCCGCCGTAAGGCGCGAAGCACAGCGCGCAGCAGCGGCGGCAGCAACACGCTTCTTCCTTCTATACTATCGTAGCATACAGTATACTAACAACGAGTGCGACGACGAACGCGTCCAGTCCGCGCGCTTCACGTCGAGGAACGCTCGCGTCGCGTCGTCGTCACGGCAACTTTCCGTCGCGTCTGACGCGCTCGAGGAACCTCGCCAGGTCGCGTCCGCATCGGTCGTACCCCGCCTTGGCCGCGCGAAACCCGTCGCCGTACACCGGGTCCTCCCTCGTCTCCATCTTCTTCCGCCACCGCGCGGTGAGCCCGATGTCCTCGCCGTTCGTCGTTGTGCACGACGTCCCGGACGCGCCGCCGCCGAGCCACAGCCACGCGAACAGCTCGCACACTCCCTCCTCGTCTCTGAGGGTTGTTCCATACGAGCGAACGTCGGGGTGGAGTTCAAAGGCGTCAGTTGGCGTTGAAAGGCGTCGAGGGCGGGGATTGAAAGCGAGGGGTGGGCGGAGAGACGCGCTGGGAAAAGTCCTTAAGGAACGGCGTTCACCGCGCCGACGCGGTCGTATGGGAACCAGTGTATAGAACGCACCTCAGCGGCAACGCCGGGAAATCGGAGAGAAACATAAACGCGTGCCCGTACTCGTGCGCGAGGACCGCGCCGCACGCGCCCCTGGACATCCCCCGAAGCGCCAGGATCCCCTTCAACGTCCGCGAGACCGTCCTCCGCGCGCCCGTCGCCCTGCACTCCTCGTACGCGACGCTCGTGCGCGTCACGCCGCGCGGGCCCGACGCGTTCGGTCCGCGATGTCGCTTCGCCGCCGCCCTCGCGAGCTCGTCCGCGTCTACGAGCTGCACCTTGATCGTCGCCGCGGCGTCCGCGACCGCGCCCATCCCTCGCATCGCGTGGATGACTTTGTTTAGGATTGCCGCCGCGTCCGCGTCGGCGTCGATCGCCGTCGCCGCGCACGCGGGGCATTGGCCGATGACGGCGACGCCGCCGCTCTCTCGGCGCGCGGTTCGGTGGTGACGGTTGACGTTCCGCGTTCCTCCTCCCGGGCTCGCGCCGCGCGTCTGGAGGCCCGCGAACCGTCGCGAGAGCGCGAACGCGCGCGGGACGCACGCGCCGCAGTCGTCGCAGTACGCGCCGGTCGCGTCTTTACACCGCGCGCACACGGCGTCGCCGACGTCGGTTTTGAAAAACTTTTGGTTTACCAGACTCGCCTCGCAGACCCCGCATCGCTCCGCGTGGTTGCGCTCGTAGCACGCCTCGCACACGGGAACGTGCTCGCTCGCGTCGTCGTCGCCGCCGCCGCGACGGAGGTGCGCGTGGTGCATGTGCCGCGACGCGTCCGCGCGCGTGACCTTCATGAACGACATCCCGGGAGGCGGCGCGTCGCACTCCGCGCATCGAAAGTGCGACTCGATGAACTTCCTCCCGAGCGCGGTGATCGTCCGGTCCACGCACGGCCCGCCGCACCCGCACGCGCACCTGTCCGCGAGCCTCTCCGCGCACGGCCTGCAGCACCGCGCCGAACCGGCGCGGTTCGGCGCGGCGACGAACGACGACGTCGCGGCGCCGCACTCGTCGCATCGCAAGCATCCGGCGTGGTAGTCGCGCCCCTCGAACGCGAGGTACGCGCCGGAGATAGCGTCGCCGCAGCCGCGGCATCGCGGCTGCGGCGGACGCGCGGCGGAGGACATGACGCGACGAGAGGGCGCGCGAGGCGGCGCGGCGCGGGCCGCCTCGGCGCGGGCGCGCGCGCGCGGGGACGTGTGATGATGATGATTGAGAGTTTCGGTTTGAGGGTCCGTCCAAGAGACTGCTTCCCATACGACCCCGTTCGCGATGTGAACGCCGTTCCTTAAGGACTTTTCCCGTCGTCACTCTTCACCCGAGAGACAAGTGTTCCTCCGCCTTCATCTGTTCTGTTCACCCGCTGAGCCAGTCCCTCGCGTGCCCCCTCTTCCCGCTCTTCTTCTCTTCCGCTTCCTTCTTCCACGTGTGCGTCCACGCGTTCCACACCGCCTTCGCGCTCATCACGCTCGCCTCGTCGTCGTCGTCCCACCCCGGCAGGTCCGGCCACGGTTCTTGCGGCGCCGCGCACGCGTGCTCTCGAATCCCCTCGTGCCAGTGGCAGTCGCCGCAGGTCCAGTCGTCCGGGAGGCTCTCCGCGGGGATATGAACCGGCACGCGACGCCAACGGCCGCACTGCGCGATCGCGCACTGCGCCCACGACTCCGGCGGGCCGACGTCGTCGCCGTCGCCGTTGAACGCCGCGGGGTCGGCGTCGTCGGAGGACAAGCCGACGTCGCCGCCGAGGAGCGCGGACGGATCTGCGGAGTTGAAAGGCGGAGTTGAAAGGCGGGCGGAGTCGAAAGGCGTCAGTCGGCGTTGAAAGGCGTCGAGGCGCGTCGGGATCGAAACCAGCGAGGGGTGGTGGGCGGAGAGAAACACACGCCGGGGGGCGAAGTCCTTAAGGATCGGCGTTCACCACGCCAACGCGGTCGTATGAGAACCAGTGTGGAAATAGAACGCACCCACGGCGGCGCCGCACGCGCGCAGAATCGCCGCCGCCGCGCCCTGGCCGGTGAGCAAAGCGCCGTGGACGCACTGCGCGCCCTCGACGCTGCACGCCTCGCCGGCGAAGTGCACGCGGTCGTCGTGCTCTGGCGCGCGTAGCGCGTCGATGTCCGCTTTCGTGGACCCGACGCGCATGTACGAGTAGGCGCCGCAAGAGAAGGGGTCCTCGCCCCATCGCGTGACGCGGTGATCCAAAAGTTTCGCGCGCGTCGACGCCGCGGCGTTGTTCTTTTTGAACATTCTCCGTAACGTCCCGATGACTTCGGTTAAGACCTCCTCATCGGTCATGCCGTCGAAACCCTCGCCGAACGGCGGCGCGACGTGCGCGCACAGCGTGTTTTGCTTCCCGTAGGCGTGGAGGTTGAGGAACCGGAACCGCTGATCCGTGCACTGAAAAAATTTCGCGCGCCGCGGCCAGAACACTTCGTCGAAGCGCATGATTACCTTATTCTCCACGCCCATGCCGACGCACGCGATCGCCCTGCGCTTGCTCTCGCTCAGTTCGGGTTCGAACTCCACCGTTGATCGAGCCGCGCGGCGTTGGAGGACGCCCAGCGGCAGCGCGATCACGACGTAATCGCACGCGTGTTTTTCCCCCGTCGCCGTCGTCACGACGCACCGCGGCGGCCCGGGGTCCCGCGCCCACGCGGCGGATTTCGATTCGTCGACCGCCGCCGCGTGGCATCTTCGAGGAAACCTGCTCCCGGTCTTCTTCTTCTTCACCTCGGCGTCCATCGTCGCCGGTCCCGGTCGCGCGTACGACACGGACGTCACGATCTGGTTCAACCGCACGTCCACGCCCTCCGCCGCGCGCTCGACGACGAGGCCGCGGTACCCGCCGACGACCAACCCGTCGCTGAGGTCCACGGGCTCGTCCTCGCCGTCGGAGGGCGGCTCGCACGCGGCATCTCCTCGCGCGCCGCCCGCGTCGACGTCGTTCGTCGTCCCACCGCGCGTCGACGGCGGCGACGGCGTCGTCGGCGCCGCGACGAGCCGCTCGCGCGCCGACTCGATGTCCTCCGCGGTGTATCGCTGGTACCGCGTCGATATCTGCCTCAGCGGCGCGTTGTACGCCCACATGACAACCTTCGCGGACTCTAAAATTTCGAGCTCCTTGCCGCTGAGCGGCTTCTCCTTGCGCTTCTTCGCCGCGGCGGCGGCGGCGAGGACGCCGCCGCCCGCCGTCGCCATCTCGCACGCCGCCGCCAACGACGCGTCCCGCCGCGCGTCCGCGATCGCGTCGAGGTGCTTCACCCGCTCCCTCTCGATCTCCGCGTCGCCCCACAGCACCTCCGTGCCCATCGCGCGGACGTCGAGCGCGCCCCACTCGCCGTTCGCTCTCCACCCGTCGCCGTGCGATCGCCACCCGCCCGCGTTTTTCCTCTCGCGTTCTGACGGTCGTTCCATACGAGCGAACGTCGGGGTGAGATTCAAAGGCGTCAGTTGGAGTTGAAAGGCGTCGAGGGCGGGGATTGAAACCGAGGGACCCTGGGCGGAGAGACACGCCGGGAAAAGTCCTTAAGGAATCGCGTTCACCACGCCAACGCGGTCATATGGGGACCAGTGTATAGAACGCACCCACCGCGGCGAGCGCTTCGTCTCGCGTCAGCGGCGGCTCCACCGTACCCAACGCGTCGCTCAGCCCCCTCGCGACCGCGAACGCGCGCTTCACGGACTTCCTACCTACGCTCCCGCCGCGCGTCGCGTCGTACCAGCTCGCGTCTTCGCCCCACCCCGCGCTGTAGCCGCCGTCGCTCGCGTCCAACGCCGCGCCGGACTCCTTAGGGTCGTTCCGTACAAAAAAAGTAGTTCACCGGTCAGTTGAAAGGGACCCGTGCCGTGTGGCGATCAAATGTTGAAAACGAACGATGCGATGGGTGAAAAACAAACTTTTGTATAGAACGCGCCTGAGCCATCGCGAACAGAGGGTTGTACCGATGGCAGCCGTGCACGAACGACGCGCCGAGGTCCACGACGACGCTCGGAAGCGCGACGGCGCTCACGTCGTCGCGCTTCAGCTCCGGGAGCGTCTCGGACAGGACGCGGCCGCCGACGCGATCGCGCGCCTCGAGCGTCGTCACGGAGACGCCGTGTAAAGTCAACGCGCGCGACGCGCACAGACCCGCCGGGCCGGCGCCGACGACGACGACGCGCGGAGGGCGGTCGGGCGGCCACGGCGGGGCGTACTTAGGTTCCGTTTTCGGAGGTTCCGTCTTCGTCTTCGTCTTCGCGCGCGCGTCCTCCGCGGCGAGCGAATCTTCCTGGTCGCGCTTTTTAGTAGACTGATGAGGATCCTTCTTCTTCGCGTTCGCGGTCGCCGCGCAGGCGGCGACGGCGTCGGCGACGGCGGCTTTCGCTTCTTTCTGCCGCGCCCGGAACGCGCGATCGCGGTCGCGCTTCCACTCCTTGCGTAGCTCCTCGAGATCCTCCGCGCGCGTCATCTCCGGGGGGGGTTTCCTCGGGGGTCTCCTCGGCGACGCCTTCTGCTCATTCATCGCCGTCAGATGCCGAAGCGCGCGCGCGACGACGAGAACGTAGTGGGAACGACGGCGCGCCGCGTCGCGTCGCGTCCGCGGGAAGAGACGGGACCTCGGATCCCGCCGTGGACGCGCGCGAGCGCGCTCGCGGGCGGTGGGGCGGGTCCGCGCCGCGCCCCTGGCTCTGCCCGCGCGCGCGTCGACGGCGATTTTACGGAAGGAGCCGAGATCTGAGACAGGACTGCAAAGTATCGTGGTATGTTCATCGGTCAGTTTTGAAAGGGGACGCCATCAAATGTTGAAGCCGAGGGGTGGGTGAAAAACGCGTGCATTTTTTCGGAGGGCTCGAGAAGCGGCGGAATCGCGTACCTGTATCGATATCGCGACGTCGTCGCCGCCGCACTCGCACACTCTCTCCCGGCGCCGGAGCGAGAAGACGCACGCGCGCGCGCGCGGGAGCCGACAGATCCCACCGCGCGCACGCACGCGATCGCGCGCCCGCGAACGCCCCGCCATGGCCGACGCGCTCGACCGCGGCTCCTCCCCCATCGCGCACGAGCGCGAGGAAGGGGGTGGGCGCGACGGCGACGACGGCGTCGCCCCGCGCGTCGCGCTGAACGCGGACGAGGCCGCGGTCGTCGCCGCCGCGGGCGTCGGCGGCGTCGGCTTCGTGGAGGCGTTCAGAGAGGGCCAGCACGCGGCGACGCTGCGGTGGACGCTCCCGGAGTTCGGCGCGACGCGCGCGCGACAGCTGTGGGGCGACGCGAAGGACGTCGGCGGGCACGAATGTCGGCTTCTGGTGTACCCCAAGGGCGACACCGCGGCGCTGCCGGGATACAGCAGCGTGTTCCTGGAGATGCGAGCGAAGGCGCCGGCGGCGCGCGCTGACAGTGGCGGCAAGGGGAGGGGCGCGCCGGGGAATTGGGAGTGCTTCGCGTGGTACGCGCTGACCGTGGTGCACCCGACGGACCCGACGAAGAATCGCACGCGGCAGAGTTACCACCGCTTCAGCGCGACGAAAAAATCCCACGGCTGGTGCGACTTCGCGGTCATCGACCCGGAATTTCTCCTCGACGGCGTCGTCCTCGTCTGCGCGGACATCGTCGTCCTCTCGGAGACGGCGGAGCTCTCCCGAGACGACCTGCCGCCCGGGAACCCGCACCTGAACGAGGCCATGAGCGTGCGCGACGCGACATCGAGCACGACGCTGGGGTTACCCGCGGGCGCGGGGAAGGAGGTCACGAGCGGGAGGTTTCAGGTGCGTTCTATACACTGGTTCCCATACGACCGCGTTGGCGTGGTGAACGCCGTTCCTTAAGGACTTTTCCCGGCGCATCTCTCCGCCCAGGGTCCCTCGGTTTCAATCCCCGCCCTCGACGCCTTTCAACTCCGCTTCTGACGCCTTTGAACTCCACCCCGACATCGCTTTGTATGGAACGACCCTCAGTGGACGATTCACAACTTCAACGCGTTTCGGGCGATGATGGGGACGCACAAGATCGTCTCGCCGAAGTTTCCCGCCGGCGACTGCCACTTCGCCGTCGCCGCCTATCAAACGTTCGATCGACCGGTCGACGAGAGAGACGCCCCGATCGACGGCGCGCGCGGCGGGACCGATCGATCGAGCCTCTCCGTTCAGCTCGAGAGCAAAGACGACGGCGTAAGCGGCGGCGGGCTGGACAAGTGGGCGGTCAGCGCGTTGGGCGGCGAAGACGGCGGGTCCGACGGCGGCGGCGGGCTGAGCGCCGAACCCTCCGCGTGGCTGTTGTTCCGCGTGTCCTTAGTCAACCAAGTCGACTCTAAGAAAACCGCGCACAGAGACACGTACGGGCGGTTCGCGTCCGGGGAGGACGGCGGCGACCACACGAGCTTGGGCTGGAACGATTTCCTGGACATGTCGCGTCTGGACGATCCGGAGGAGGGGTTCTCGACGGGCGCGGCTGGGAAAGTCACGCTCGCGGTGACCTTCTACGTCATTCGCGAGTCGCACGGCGCGCGTCCGGGGTTCCCGCTGACGCCGAAGATTGGCGGCTTGCCGCTCTCGAGCACGATGGCGTGGATGACGGACGAACTGAACGGCGCGCCCGGGTCGATATCCCGCGACGGCGGCGCGGGCGGCGGCGGGTTTCTCGGCGGTGGGTCGTCGCGGGATAAAAAGATTCATCACACGAGGAAAGGCGGCTCGCGGCACGGGCACGGCGGCGTCGACGGCGACGGCGCGTACCGCGCGCGGTTCGTCTGGAAGATCGACAACTTCACGAAACTCAAAGATTTACTCAAAAAGCGCAAGATGAACGGTCTGTGCGTGAAGAGCAAACGGTTCGTCGTCGGCGGGAAAGACTGCAGGGTCGTGATTTACCCGCGCGGGCAACAGTCCCCGGCGACGTCGCTCTCGATGTTTCTGGAGGTCACGAACGTCTCGGAGCGGCGACGGCGGCCGCCCACCGCGGGCAAACACAACTGGAGCGTGTTCGTGTCGCACCGGATGGGGGTTTTGAACCACCACGACGCGAGCAAGTCTGTGATTCGCGAGTCGCAAAACCGGTACGGACGCTCCGCGAAAGACTGGGGATGGCGCGAGTTCCTTCCTCTGACTTCCTTGTTCGACAATGACGCGGGGTTTCTCGACCCCGCGCGCGACCGCGTCGTGTTCGTCGCGGAGGTGTTGGTCCTCAAGGTGCGCGAGACCGAGACTGCTCCCCGTGCGACCCCGTTCGCGTGGTGAACGCCGTTCCTTAAGGACTTTTCCCGTCGTCACTCTTCACCCGCGCTTCCCTTTCAACGTTTGACCGGTAAGACGTTCGACTGACCGATCGCTTCACCCCTCAAGGAGCACTCGGAGCTGAAAAAAATGGACCCGACGCGCGTCGCGGGAGCCATCATGTCCTTCGAAGACACGCTCGCGGGGGATAAACTCCTGTGGGGTTTAGGCGGGTCGTTCGGGAAAAACATGAAGACCATCTCGAAGCACTTCGGCGAGCGCGTCGCCGTGTGCGCGAAGCACCCGACCACGCGGTGCGAGGAGTGGTGGGAGGGGACGCTGCAGCTGTCGAAAAACGACCGCGTCATCGTCCTCAAGTACGCCGCGCGATGGAACGACGAGATTGACGATTTAAACGACGTCGACGCGCACGACGACGGGCTCTCCGATCACACCCTGGAGAAGAGATTCGACGCGGACGACGTCGTGAACGTTCGACGGTTGACCGCGGAGGAGGACGGCGATCTTCTCGACGGCGCCGACGACGCCGTCTCCAAGCTGCGGACGCCACCCGCGGACGCCCCGGGGCGAGGCGTGAACGTGGACTTCACGTGGAAGATTGAAAACGTGAGCGCGTTTCGCGGGATTCTCGAGACGAGGAAGCTCTTCTCGCGCTTCTTCCCCGCGGGCGGGGTCAACCTCCGACTCGGCGCGTACGAGAGCTTCGACACGCTGTGCGTCTACCTCGAGAGCGATCAGGGGTCGACGCCGTCCGCGATGAAGAATAAGACGACGCCCCCCGGCGGGGGCGGGGGCGGCGCGATCGGCGAGGGGGGTAAAATCGGAACCGGCGGCGGCGACGGCGGCGGCGGCGGCGACGGCGACGGCGATTACTGGGTCCGCTACCGCGTCGCGGTGACGAACCAGAAACACCCGGACCGGACCAAGTGGAAGGACGCGACGACGTCGTCGAAACGCTGGACGTCGAACGTGATTCAGTTCATGCCGACGGAGGACCTTACGCACCCGGAGGGCGGGTACCTCGTCAAGGACTCCATCGCGCTCGCGGTGGAAGTTCTGGACGTGTGCTACTTCAACCCGGACGTTGACGACGGCGGGTCCGGGTTCTCAAAGGGAGACGTCGCGGGGGCGGCGTCGATGCTCCCCGCGATAATGAAGGCGGCGATGAACGAAAACGCCGCCGAGGCGCTCAGGTGCGTTCTATACACTGGTCCCCATACGACGCGTCGGCGTGGTGAACGCCGATCCTTAAGGACTTTTCCCAGCGCGTCTCTCCGCCCACCCCTCGCTTTCAATCCCCGCCCACGGCGCCTTTCAGCTCCGCTTCTGACGCCTTTCAACTCCACCCCGACGTTCGCTCGTACGGAACGACCCTCAGCGCGTCGTTGCTCGACCTCGGCATGTCCGGCGCGGACGTCAAAGACACGTTCCGCACTGCCGCGGAGCACTTCAACCTGGACGACTGCGACGTCGACGAGCTCCTGCACGCGGTGGCGACGAGCGCGGCGGCGGCGGCCGGCGGCGGCGGCGGTTCGATCCCCGGCGGCGGCGGCGTCGCGGCGGCTGGCAAGGACGCGGCGACGAAACGTCTCGTGGACAAACTCGGCCCGCGCGGCGCGCTCGCGGCGGCCGCGGCGGGGCGCCTGGCGCGCGTGAGGGAGAACCTCGCGATGCCGGTCCTGGACGAGCAGTCGCACGCGCAGCGGCTGTTCCACGCCAAGTCGCGGGTCGAGACGTTGGTCTCGGAGAAGAAGCTCGACTTGAATCCGACGCCGCCGGAGGGGCGGGACGACGGCGCGGGGGCGTTCGCGTTCGTCGAGGAGGACCTCGAGGACTTTGGCGACGGAAAATCGTTCTCGCCGCAGACGTTTATTCTTCGAGCGCTCATCGCGAACGCGTTGAAGTTTAAAGCGGACGTCGATTTGGAGGAGTTTCAGAAGACGATCGGCCGATGGTCCGTGGAGGACGAACTCCGAGAGACGTTTGAAAATTTCCACGGGAAGGACTGCGGCGCGCACCACATGGCGATAACCGCCGCGCTGCAGCTGTTTTTGTGCACGCCGAAACGCGCGCTCGCGCTCCTGCGCGCGGACGACGTCTTTGTCGTCGGCACCAAGCCCGCGGTGATGCGACTCGACGTCGTTCGCAAAGCGTATCCGAAGGCTTCGAACGACGATTCCGATTCTTCGCTCCACGCGACGCCCAAGATGATTGAAAAAGCGCGAGAGGCGCGCGAAGGCACAGCACCTTGCACAGCCCTTTTTTCTGCCGATTTGAATTATAACCGTTGCTCACCGACGTTGGCCACGCTCATGGGCGTCATGGAGTTCCGAATCGTCATCGTCGAGGCGCTGATCACGTTGCTGTGGTGGACGTACGAGGGTAAGATTGGCGTCGAGGACTCGGGCGAGCGCAAGATGGGCGACCCCGCGGGCGCGCTCGCGGACGACGAAGAGGAGGAGCTCGTGGAGTGCGTCATCGACGTCCTGAAGCGCGCCGCGTACGAGGACCAGATGATGGAAATCCGGAGGAAAAATAAGGGTAGGACCCCAAACAACGGCGAGGATGAGGACGACGTGGTGTACGACGTCGACGACGACCCGCTGGTGCCGTTCTCCGTGTCGTCGTCGGCGATGGCGATGAAGTTCAACGCGCTGCTCTCCGCGGCGACGCCGCGGCTCGCGCGGCTCCTCGCGCAGTGGGCGCACAGGCTGATCCCGCGGTGCGCGCACCCGATGATTTTGGGCTCGATGCTGTGCAAGGTGCTGCCGCCGCCGGCGCTCGAACGGTTCCGAGACGTGGAAGACGACGATGGCGACGCCGGCGACGCCGGCGGCGACGACGACGACCGTTCGCCGCCGCCGCCGCCCGCGCGCGGCGCCGCGGACTTCAACGACATCAGCTCGCTCTCCCTCGACGAGAGCTCCGGGGAGTGGGCGGTCGCGCAGGTTCTCCCCGCGCTCCTCAACGGCGCGGTGCCGGACGAGGACGTCACCGCCGCGTTGATGTTTTGCCTCGGCGCGCCGCAGACGTCGCGAAGCGCGGCGCAGACGGCGGCGGCGATTCGACGCGTGTTGTGCGCCGCCGCCGCCGTGGACTTCGCCGTCGCGTTGGACGGACACCCGATGGACGCGTACTACGCCGAGTGCGAGAAGAAGAAGGAAGAGGAGGGGCGTAGTGAGAAGGGAAACGATGAGATGTACGAGGAGGTGGCTGCGGAGTGGGAGAAACGGTGCCGCTCGGAGGCGAAACAGTGCGGCGGCGGCGGCGACTACAAATCCGAGGCGAAGAAAATCGCGCGCGCGATGACGAGAGACCTCCTCGTGCACGGGGACAACATCCTCCCGGACGGGTTCAAAGTCACGGACGCACTCGTGGGCGCGATGGCGCGCGCGGCGGCGAAACGCGCGGAGACGGCGAGGGTGCTCCTGTCCGACGTCGACGCGGACATCGCGTTTCCGCTCTCGCGAGGAGGTCTCGCGGACTCGCCCGCGGATAAGGACGCGGCGAAAGATGGACCAGCATCGCACGCGGGCGGCGCGGGCGGCTCTAATAAGAAAGAGAAAGGCGATTCCAAGTCCGCCAAGGCGACCAAGGCGAGCGCGAAGGCGGCGGCGAGGGAAGCCGCGAGGGAAGCCGCGGAGAGAGAGGCGGACCGGAAAGAGATGGCGGCGATCAACGCCGTCTTCGGCCGGTCGACCTCCTCCGCGATTCGCGAGACGTCGTCGTCGACCGACCGCGGCGTCGCGCCCGACGACAGCGAGCTGTCCGACGACGCGTCCGACGCGCCGCTGCTTCCGCCGTCGTCCCCGATCGTCGACCTGCCCATCGTGATGGCCGCGTTGCGGTCGCCGGCGACGCGGGAGGCGGCGAAGGCGACGCTGACGACGGCGACGCGACGCGGCGCGTTCGACGTCGACGAGGTCGTCGCCGCCGTCGCGAAGTCGATCCTCTACGAGAAGAACACCGAGAGGTTCCTCCGCGCGCCGCCGTCGCCGTCGCCGTCGCCGTCGCCGGACGCCGCGACGACCGCGACGACCGCGACGACCGCGGCGGACGCGGACGAGACGAAAGTCGTCCTGCGAAGGGCGTTCGCCGCCACGAGCGAGTATCTCGAGCCGCCGTCGCCGTGCGCGGTGGCCGCGGTGGAGGCGGCGAGAGCGCTGTTCGACGCGGGGCACGACGAGGGCGGCGTCGCCGTCTTGCGCGAGGTGGCGGCGTCGTACGACCTCGCGAGGCAGCGCGACGTGCGGAAGATGTTGCTCGCGGAGACGCTCGGGCAGATTGACGAAGCGTCGGACAATAAAGTGTCGGTCAAAAGTCAAAGTCACGGCGGCGGACGCGCCGACGCGTCAGCTTCGGGCGACGTCTCGTGCTCGAGCTCGACGCTGACGCTGCTGCTGGCGTTCGCGTCCGAGCTCGTCGGGTTGTGGTCCGGGGATTTTCACGCGATCGAAACCGAGGCGGACCCGACGTCCGATCGCGCGACAGCGCGGAGATGGTTTCCGCTGTTCAAGCAGGCGTACAAGGCGAAATACCCGAACATCGCGCCCGACGCGGATTCGAAGCGTTCGAGCGCGAAACCCCCGTCCCCCGAGGGCGCGTTCGAGGCGCTCGCGATGATGCACGAGCGAACGGCGCGGCTCAAGCGACGTCTCGCGGATGCGAAAAAGCAAGCGGACGACGCGATCGCCGCGAGGGACGCCGCGAAGGCGAAGCTCGCGGACGAGGCGACGAAGCTCGGGAGGGACCGGAAAGCGGCGGCGGCGAAGACGGCGGAGGCGGAGCGCGCCGTGAAGCAGACGAAGCTCGACGCGAAGAAGGAGGCAGAGAAAGCCGAGCGGACGCGCCTCGAGCTCTGCGCGAAGCTGCGCGAGGTGACGTCGCAGATCGACTGGGCGACGGGCGAGCGCGAGGAGAAGCAAGCCGCGGCGGCGAGAGAGAAGGCGGCGGCGGAGGCCAAGTCGAGGGACGCGGACGCGGCGGTGCAAAAGATGAAAGCCGAGCGGAGAGAGGAGACGCGACGCGCGCAGAAAGCGATCGAGGCGGCGGCGACGATGAAGAGGGAGAAGGCCAAGCTCGAGGGCGACGTCGCGGGGTTGCGCCAGGAGCTCGAGTCCGCGCGAGGGGAGCTCAGCGCGGCGAAGCGAACGGCGGAGAAGGCTGCCGCGAACGCCGCCGCCGCGAACGCCGCCGCCGCGAACGCCGCCGCCGCGTCCTCCGGCGGCTCGGACGCGGACCACGCCGTCGTCCGCGCCGCGCGCGCGAAGATCGAGCAGCTCGAGGCTGACCTCTCGCTCGAGCGACGTCGCCTCGCGGCGCTCAGAGGCGAAGGTTTGGACGATCTCAGCGTCGCGGACCTCGCAGGCGTGCGGCGGACGTTGGAGGAGGGCGTCCGAGCCGTCGAGGCGGTGACCGGCCGCCTCGCGGGGTCGGGGTCGCCGTCGAGCGGCGGCGGAAACGGCGGCGGGGATCGAACCGCCGGCGGGTACGGTCCCGGTCCCGGTCCCGTCGCGTACGGTCCCGGAACGCCGGGCGGGTCGCCGTACGCCGCGCCCGGCGGCGTGCGCGCGGGTCTCGGCGCGCCCGGATCGCCGTCGCGATCGGCGGCGTCGCCCGGCGCGAATTCTTCGAACCCAAATCCGAATCCTAATACCCCGCTGACGGCGTTCGGCGGCGGCGGATTGGGCGGGCTCGGGTCGTCGTTCTTCGGGTCGGGCGGGCTCGGAAACGGGATGTGGGGCGAAGAGGGCGCGAAGTGGCGTTAAAACAAACGAACGACGCGACCGACGTCGCGTGAAGGTCGCGCGCGCACGGTGTGGACTCCTCCCGCGCGGCGTCTCTCTCTCGAGAAGAGACGCCGCCGGGCGAGAGAAGACATTGCCGCGCGCGACCGAACGACGCTCCTTCGCCGCCCGCCGCGCGACCATTCTCCGAGAGAAGAACGAACACGCTAAAACGAATATTAATTTATAAAAACGAGAGAGAAAGAATCACCACGGAATCACTCGTCGTCGTCCTCGCTCACGGAAACTTCGTGAGCACCGGCTCGTCGTACCGCCCGAACCGTCCGCCTCTCTTCTGCAACACGGTGACCGCGTTTTGAAACATCTTGTGCGGCTCCAACAGCGACAACGTCTCGAACTCCCCGAGCTCGTCGAACTCGCTCGCGCCGCCCTCGCGCTCGGGCCCCGCGCTTCGCCGCTCCACGCTCCCGTCCGCGGCGCGAACGCGCTGCGAGTGGCAGTGATCTCGCGCGCGTTCGACCCACCCTCTCGACATCGCGTTGGTCAGCGAAGAGTGCACGACCACGATGCCTCCGTCCGACCGCACGCGCGGCCACCAGTCTCTCACGAACCGTTCCGTCTTGTGCGCGGCGCCGAGGTCGATCCACAGCATGTCGAACTCCACCTTCGGCGCGAGGAGCGACGGGAGGTCCGGGTCGTGCGCGTCCGCTTCGTGCAGTCGGAGGCGGTCGGAGAGGCCCAGCCGCTTGGCGGCGGCGGCGACGGCGTTCGCCGTCGTGTGCGCGTGCGCCATGTTATCGACGCAGTGTAACGTCCCTCGAATAACGTTCTCATCCGGACCGTTTTTGTTTGTGAAGAACGCGTCCACGCTCCACGGCGCGTCGCCGCATCTGCACGCGCCCTCCGCCCGCAACGCGCGATACGCCTCGATCTCCGCCGCGTTGTCTTCCAGCGCCCGCAGCAAAAACATCGACGTGTACCCCGCGCCGATCTCTAACACGTTCGCCGGCTTCGCGAATCGCACCCACGCGTACAACAGAGGCCCCAGGTTCTCCGCGCCCATGTGGAGGTCGTATAAAGGCGCGATCGCGTCGAGGAACGCGCGGTCGTAGAGGCCGCCGACGGACGCCGAGCGAATCGTTTCCTGCGTCGTCGCCGCCGTCGTCGCCGCCGTCGTCGCCGTCGCCGCCGTCGTCGCGCCCGCGTCCGCCGTCGTCGCCGTCGCCGTCGCCGTCGCGGCTTCTCTCAGCCCCGCCTCCGCGGCGGCGACGCGGCGGCGCTCTTTCTCGTCGTCGTCGTCGTCCCCCGCACCTCCTTCGAGCTCTGCTCTGCGTTCGGGCGATATCGACGGGAACGTCTTCGCGTCCTTGACCTCTTCTCTGAGCAGCGACAGGCGCGAGTTATTCGCCTCGAACGCGCCGGCGGCGAAGTCAGGGGCGTTCTATACGAGCGAATGTCGGGGTGGAGTTCAAAGGCGTCAGTTGACGTTCAAAGGCGTCGAGGGCGGGGATTGAAACCGAGGGATGGGCGCAGAGACACGCCGGGAAAAGTCCTTAAGGATCGGCGTTCACCACGCGAACGCGGTCGTATGGAGACCAGTGTATAGAACGCACCTCGGCCGCGCCGTCCAGGGTGTCCATCATGAACATCCCGTCCGCGCTGCCAGACTTGGACAGCTGTCGCCGCTTGTCCTTCTCCGTCGCGCGCGCGATCTCGAGGATCTCCTCCGCGATCGCGTCCGCGTGCGCGGCGCTGAACGCGTTCGCGGTCAAGAACGCGGCGACGCGGTCGCGGTCGCGGCGCGCGCCGTCGTCGTCGTCGTTCGTCGTCGTCGTCGTCGTCGTCGTCGTCGTCGTCGCCGCCGCCGTCGCCGACGCCATGAGGTCGCCGACCGTCGAGACGCCGACCTCGGAGAGCATCTGCTCGTACCATCCGTACCCGAGCTTCGCGAGGACGGACGCCATCGGATAGTCCATCTCGCCCCGCCGCGGCGGACGCCCGCGAGATGCCTCCCGAGAAATGCCACCCGAGAAATGCGCTCGCGCCGGCCTACACTTTTTTCCAGCGCGGAGATCAAGCCAGCGGAGATCTCCACCTTGCTCGTACTCGTACTCATATGCGTTCTTAGTTACCGCGCGACGAGACGCGCGCGTACAATCGTCAACTCGATTTCATCAGCTGATTTCATCCAGCCAATCACAGTCGAGGATTCCGTCACCCTAATAATCAGCCCAGAGCGTCACCGCGGAGCTCACTACGAGAGCACCCTTCTCGGTCCATCACGATGGCTTCCGCTTGCGTTACCATGGCGACCATGCGCCCGGGCGTCCAGGTGCGCGTCGCGGCGTGCCCCCGCGCGCGCGGGTTTCGCGTCCTCGCGCGCCGCTCGCTTCCGTCCGTCGCGGAGAGACGAGGGAAAAAAACCTCATCGCTCTCGTCCGTCGTCCTCCGCGCTGACGCGTCCCTCGCCCCCCTCCTCCGTCCCATCATCCCACGCAGGCCCGCGCCGGCGTGGTCTCCCTCAAGACCCGCGCGTCTCGCGCGACCCCGCGCACGGTGCGTCCCGCCCGATCCCTCGCGTCCGTAGCGCTCCTCGATCCCGGTCGCGAGCGTCCGCCTCCGCGATCGATCGAACGATCGATCGATCCGTATACAAGCGAAAGCCGGGGTGGAGTTGAAAGGCGTCAGTTGGAGTTGAAAGGCGCCGAGGGCGGGTATTGAAAGCGAGGGGTGGGCGGAGAGATGCGACGGGCAAAGTCCTTAAGGATCGGCGTTCACCACGCCGACGCGGTCGTATGGGGACCAGTGTAATCCGCGCCCGCGAAGCGTTCGCGCGTCTGACGCCGTCCCATCCCTCCTTTCCGTTAAAAAAGGTCACCGTCCGCGCGGCCGCGCCGTCCACGCGCACGATCGAAGAAGAAGTCGCCCTCGACGAAGCCCCGCTCACGCTCCTGCGCGAGGGCGGCGGCGACGACGCCGGATCCATGCGCGCGAAATTCGAGAAGATGATTCGCGCCGCGCAAAACGAGATCTGCTCCGCGGTCGAGGAGCTCGACGGCCAGAAGTTCCAAGAGGACGCGTGGACGCGCCCGGGCGGCGGCGGCGGCATCTCCCGCGTCCTCCAGGGCGGCAACGTCTTCGAGAAGGCGGGCGTGAACGTCTCCGTGGTGTACGGCCAGATGCCCCCGGAGGCGTATCGCGCCGCGACGGGAGAGCAGGGCTCGGGCAAAGAGATGATCCCCTTCTTCGCCGCGGGCATCTCCTCCGTGATGCACCCGCACAACCCGATGGCGCCCACGGTGCACTTCAACTACCGGTACTTCGAGACGGACGCGCCGGAGGGCGCGGAGGCGGCGCCCAGAGCGTGGTGGTTCGGCGGCGGCACGGATCTCACCCCGTCGTACGTCTTCCCGGAGGACGCCGCGCACTTCCACGGGACGCTCAAAGACGCGTGCGATAAGCACGACGAGGCGTTCTACCCGCGGTTCAAGGAGTGGGCGGACGATTACTTCATCATCAAGCATCGGATGAACGAGCGACGGGGGATCGGCGGCGTGTTTTTCGACGACATGAACGACCGGCCGCAGGAGGAACTTCTCGCATTCGCCACGGACATGGCCGCCGCGGTGGTCCCGGCGTACGTCCCGCTCGTCGCGAAGCACAAGGACGACGAGTTCACGGAGCAACAGCGGGAGTGGCAGCAGATGCGTCGCGGGCGGTACGTCGAGTTTAACCTCGTGTACGATCGCGGCACGACGTTTGGCTTGCGCACGGGCGGTCGGATCGAGTCGATTCTCATGTCGCTTCCGCTGACGGCGAGGTGGCAGTACGACATGCAGCCGGAGGAGGGGTCGCGCGAGGCGGACGCGCTCGACGCGTTCAGGAACCCGCGGACGTGGTTGGCGTGAGCGATGACGCGTCGTGCGTGAGAAACGCGGCGGCGGACGCGGCGGCGGGAGAGAAGAAAGAGGATGAAGAAGAGGAGAGAGAAGAGAACGGGTGGCGGGGAGGCGTCGATGAAACTGAATGATTTTTGGCGACGGATGGACGCGCCGCGCGGTCGCGCGCGGCGATCAAAGTTGTTGTTAATACGAACGAATGGCGACGTGTTCGAAGGTTGAGTGTTAAAGAAAATCTTTAAATATTTAAATCTTTATCACTTTCGATTGAAAAACAAAACCGCCGGTGGTCGAGTCCCTCGACTTCGGTCGCGACGTCGCGCGCACACATCCGACGCCGTTCTCCGAGGATCGCTCGGTTTGCGAACGGCGCATCACACGCGCGCGACGATCGCGCGGCCGCGGGCCGACGGTCGGCTAGAAACACAGAAAACAGAAACGAACGCTCGTCTAGTAGTAGTAAAGAGAAGACGAGACCGACGTAGTAGTCCCGTTCGCGTCTCGCTCGGTCGTCGGCGTTTGGTTTCGCGAAGCTCGCGTCGCACCTCACGCATTGACGAGCTTCTTCACGTCGTCCTCGATCTGCAGCGGCGACGTCGTGGGGACGTACCGCTCGACGACGTTCCCGTCGCCGTCGAGCAAGAACTTGCCGAAATTCCACTTGATGTCGTTGCCGAGCATGCCCGCGGGACCCGCCTCTTTCTTCGCGTCCTTCATCCACTTATACAGCGGATGCGCGTTGTCGCCGTTTACTTCGATCTTGGAGAACATCGGAAACGTCGCGCCGTACCCGGCGGCGAACGCCTTGATCTCCGCGTCGCTGCCCGGCTCTTGCGCGCCGAACTGGTTGCAAGGGAACGCCAAAACCTCAAACTTGCCCGTGGACTTGTACTTGTCGTACAGCGTCACGAGCTCTTTGTAGTTTTGGTCCGTCAAGCCTCACGCGCTCGCCACGTTCACGACGAGGCACGCTCTGCCCTTGAACGATCCCATCGAAACGTCCACGCCGTCGATGGTCTTGACCGTGAAGTCGTGCGCGCTGCCGCTGACTTTGCCGCCGCCGCCGCCGAAGAAGGCGCGCGTCGTCGTCGTCGTCGTCGTCGTCGTCGCGGAGGCGAGCGTCGCGCCCGCGAAAGCGGTCGCCGCGAGCGCGCGGCGCGCGCGCGGCGTCGTGCCCGCGAACGCGGAGGACGTCGACGCGACGCCTCGCGCGCCTCGCGCGGCGCTCGCGCGGCACGAGACGGTCGCGCGCGCGCGCGCGGACGACGCGGCCATCGCCATCATCGGTTCGTTCGGTCGCGGGGGAGGAGCGCGTGCGTTCCTCTCGCGCGTCGACGAGTGCGCGGGATGCGCGGCGTCTGGTCGCGCGCGCTATCTCTCGGAGACGTCCGGTACCTGACACGTGGACAGCGCGCCGACGCGGCGCTGATGGCCGACCGATGAAAGTCGATCGAGCGATCGCGAGATGAACCAGGAAACGTTGTACAGTTGACCCAGAAAGCTGGGGTTTCAAAGCGGGTCGCCTCGGTCGAATCTATCGAACCGATCGCGCCCGCCGGTCGAGTCGCAAAGTCGCGCACTTCTCGCGCTCGCGGCCTTTCTTCTTCATCGAGTCTGTATCTTCGCTCGCTTCTCCGACGCGGCGACCGACGCGACGCGTTCGACGCGCGCGAGGCGCACAGGACGCCGCGCGTCCACTCGCACGAGCGCAGGTTCGGCGGGATACGAATCGCGCGAACCGTCGCGAACGTCGATCGCGGGCATCGCGCGCGCGAGGTCGGATCTCGCGACGGACCGCGACCGACAGCGCAGCGCGCGCGGGTCAGGTCGCGCGACGGACGGGAAGGAAGAAGAGGGAAGGAAAAGGCGCGAAGGAGCGCGCGAGCGAGGCGCGATGGCGGACGGACTGAAGATCACCCCGGAGAAGGAACTCGCGTTTCGATGTGCGCGCCCCCACTCCTCCTCCCCGCGCGGCCGTCGACGCGAGCGGCCCGCGTCGTCGTCGCCCCGCCCGCGCGTCGCGTTCGTTCGGACCCCCCAAAGAAAATAATCTCTCTCGCCTCGCAACGGATCTGTCCCTCACCCCGCCCGTCCCGCGATCGACCGACGCAGTCGAGCTCAAGAAGACGATCCCGACGACGATCAAGATCACAAACTCCGGGAAAGAGGAGACCGCGTTCAAGGTGAAGACGACCGCGCCGAAGAAGTACTGCGTGAAACCCAACACCGGCTTCGTCAGGCCGGGGGAGACGCAGATGATCCAGGTGATCATGCAAGCTCAGCGCGAGTGGCCCGCGGACATCAGGCGCGTTCTATGTCATCACACTGGTCCCCATACGACCGCGTCGGCGTGGTGCACGCCGTTCCTTAAGGACTTTCTCTCCCGGCGCCTCTCTCCGCCCGCCCCTCGCTCACGATCCCGACGCGCCGCGACGCCTCACGACTCCATCCGTCTGACGCGCCCCGCCGCCAACTCTGCGCCGACGTCGTCTCGTCGCGTCGAATCGAACCGAACGACCCTCCTCGCTCAGCGGGTGCAAGGACAAGTTCCTCGTGCAGACGACGCCGAGCAAAGGGAACGCGGACTTCGCGGAGCTATTCGCGAAGGGCAAGGCGGACATCACCGAGAGCAAGCTGCGGGTCGTGTACTCGCAGCCCGCGCCGCCGCCGAGCCCGGTGCCGGAGGTGGACTAGGCGCGTTCTATCTCACACCGGTCCCCATACGACCGCGTCGGCGCGGTGAACGCCGATCCTTAAGGACTTTTGCCGTCCTCTCTCTCCGCCCGCCCCTCGCGTTCAATCCCCGCCCGCGACGCCTTTCAACGCCAACTGACGCCTTTCAACTCCACCCCGACGTTCGCTCGTACGGAACGACTCGGAGGGCGTCAACTACGGGCCGTCGTCCATGGACGCGGGCGTCGCGCATCGCGGGCCCATGAGCGACGACGTGAGCGTTCTGCAGAGGGACCTGGAGCGGTACCGGATCAACAACGAGTCGCTGACGATGGATCTTAAGATGGCGATTCAGAACAACAACAGGGGCGCCGCGGCGGCGAAGGGATTCACGCTGATGCACCTGCTGCTCGTCGGTGCGTCGTCTTTCGGTCACAGCTTCCTATTTTTTCTCTTCGCGCTTCTTCCCCCGCCCGCCGTTACGCCGCCTCGTCCTTCTTCTCTCTCTCGCGTCCGCGGTACCATATCGATCTGATTCTCTTCTCCCGCGCCGTGCCGCGTCGTCTCCGTCTCTTCTTCAGCGTTTTTGTTCTTCCTGCTCGGCCTCAACGCGGCGAAGCGCCTCGCGTGAGCGCGACGACGAGACGTCGACGACGGATCGATCGACGCGCGCATTGACCGAGAGCGTTTCCTCCGTCTCGTCTCGCCGCGCGCAGCGATCGTCGCGTTTTTCATCGGGCACTACACGTGATCTGTCGCGCGAAGGACGGGACGGCCGCCGCGGAGAGCGCGCGTTTTGAGCGAAGACGGAGTAGAGCGTTGTATATAGAAGAACGAGCGATACACGACAGACTTTGTGTAGTAGTAAGTATCGTACAAATATATTCGAATGTTTTCCTCGTTTGCCCGCCCGGGAGAGAGCGTCCGCGCGCGATATCCCCCCGGTCGGAGGTACGAATTCGTAGTAGTAAGTGTAGCTGTAGTGTAGTGTTGGTACACGCCCGCGTAGGCGACCCGGTGTAATATCCGTTCGCCCCGGCGGCGTCCTTTATCAGTAAAGTACCCCCCGTAACCTTTCCCTCAAGATCAAATATGATCTGAAAACTGCGCGGCAACGAGCCCGCTGGCCGTCTCTTGCCTCAAGTCGTGCAGGTTCAACCCGCCCGCGCTTCGATGCAGCGACTCCATGACGCGCTCTGGCTTCACGAGCTCTCTCGTCCGCTCGCCCCCTTCCGCGCCGTCGACGTCCACGCCCGTCTCGTTCGCCATCCTCGTGACGAAGTGCACGAACGAGTTGAAGTTGTCATCCTCGAAGAGCTCGCGCGTCATGCGAAGAAACGTAAACGAAGCCATCGGCGGCAGAAGCGCGCCCGACTCCCACCGCGCGCTCTCGTTCCCTTCCCCGCGGCAGTTCGTGATGATCTTATCGTACGCGTCCTGGTCGAAGCGACACAGCGCGTTCTCGCCCGCCACCTTGACGCCGTGCCGCCCCGCGGCGGCGCGAATCTGTCGAAGCAGTCCCTCCGGCCCGCAGCGCGAAAAGAAGGGATGCTCGATGTCTCGCATCTCCGCGCACGTAAAGTTCAGCCTCGCCTCGTGCTTCGCGCAAATCTTCACGATCGGCTCGTACCCGTCCCGCTCCGGCGCGTAGTCCCCGCTCCGCGTGTTGAAGTACCCCGCGGTGAGCTCCGCGGCGTGCGACCTCGAGTTATACCACCAGTGCACCCCCGCGCATTTCAGCGCCAGCTGTACGCCGTCGTCGCTGGCGCCGAAAACGCCGCGCGCGCACTGCAGCATCCGATCGCCGTGCTCCACGAGCTCGCCGCTGTACCAGGAGAGGAAAAACTGCCCGTACTCCGTGTCCCACGACCCGAGGTGCGCGCGGAAGAACCCGGTCTCGTGCGGGAGGTTGTTGTACCCGCCCGCGTCGTGCGGCCCCGCGCCGCCCCACTCGATGTGGCCAGCCTCGCTCCCCGCGCGCGCGAGATTTCCAAGCGCGCGCTGGTCGTAGCACTGAGGGTCGTTCCATACGAGCGATGATATCGGGGTGGAGTTCAAAGGCGTCAGAAGCGGAGTTGAAAGGCGTCGAGGTGTGTCGGGATTGAAAGCGAGGGACCCTGGGCGGAGAGACACGCCGGGAAAAGTCCTTAAGGATCGGCGTTCACCGCGCCGACGCGGTCGTATGGGAACCAGTGTGAGATAGAACGCGCCTGAAACTCGCCGATGCCGGGGAACTGCCACTGCGACGACTGCTGGCGCTGCTTGTTCTCCGGGTACGCCGGGTATCGAAGCTCGCCGCACGGCCCGCAGCCGACGGAGATCTCCGAGAGGGTCTCCGTCAGCCCCGCCGCCTCTACCGAATCTCGAAAGCTCCGCATGAAGTCGCCGTAGCATTCCAATGGCGTCCGCCCCTCGAGCGTCTTCGCGTTGTCCGCCCACAACGAGATGACCTCCGGGTTGCGGTACCCGTACTGGTCCGTGAAGAACAGGTCCGGGTCGTCCACGGCGGCCTCGAGGACCCACCCGGGGAGCTTCACCTCGAAGTAATCGCCGACGTTGGCGCCGCACGCGTGAAACGACATCACCGCGTTGAGCTTCAACCCGGCGTTTGAAACCATCTCCATCAGGGTCAAGTACGCGTCCCAGTCGTACGACCCCGGGCCGTCGCGTTCGACGATCCCCCACCACACGTCGATCATCACGCCCTCGACGCCAATCTTCTTCAGCGTCTTGAGGCTCACCTCGAGCGCCTTGCCGTGTTGTAGGACGCCATCGCGCGTGACCACGTCGAGGGGCAGCATGACGAAGACGGGCGTCGGCGACGCGGCGTATGAAAAGTCGTGCACGATCGGAAAGTGGTCGCCGTCCAGGACGTCTCTGGAGTACATCACGTAGTCGTCCTTCTTCTTGGCGTTCTTGGCGTTCTTCTTCTTGCCGGCGCGATCCGCGCCGATAGGGAGCTTCTTTGACGCGGCGCCAGCTTTCGTCGGCGCCGCGGCGGCGGCGGCGTCGGCGGAGGGATCGACGACGCGCCCGCCGAGCGCCTGCTGCTCGATGGCGCCGCCGCTGAACGCGGCGAGGTGCCCGTTCCGAGCCATCTTCAGCGCGAGCTCGGGCGACAGCGTCTCCCCGGAGTTGAGCAGGTCCGTCCCCTTCGTCGGCGGCGCCGTCGGATCTTTGAGCTTGGAGTCGCGGCCGTCCGCGTGCGTCATCTTCACGAGCTCCAACTCGCGGTCCGTGTCCAACGCGTCGATGAGCTTCTTCTCAGCGCCGGGGGCCCCGCTCGAGGAAGAGCTTGAAGTGGAAGACGCCATCGTAAGCTTGCTCTGCGCGAACGCGATGGACGGGATAGACCCGCCGTGAGGGAGGATCGACGGCCGACGCGTCCCGACGTCGGACGATTTTGATTTTGATTTTGATCGCGCCTCCCCGCTCCCCGGCGCGTCGTCGTCGTCGTCGTCGTCGTCGTCCGGCGCGGCCAACGACATCGGGTTCCCGCCCTTCAGCGCGACGACCGCCGCCGCGGCCTGCGCGCGCCACGAGTCGATCCACCGCTGCGCGTCCGCGGCGCCGCCGGAGCCGATCGCGACGCCCGCCTTGGATTTCTTTCCTCCGTCTTTAGATTTCTTTCCTCCGCCCGCGCCCGCGCCGGCGCCCTTGCCCGCCTTCTTACTCCCGCGTCTCGCCGCGCCCGCGACGAGCTCGTCGCCGCGCTTCGTGTCGTCGTCCCACGCGGCGAAGCCGTAATCGCGCGGCGGCGCCGCGCGCGTCGACACGTCGCGCGGTCGCGACGACTCGCCGGCGGCGCTCGCATCGTCGTCGTTCAAACGAAAGCCCGCGCTACTCCCCGTACTCGAACGCGTCACGTTTTCGTCGGCGGGCGGCGAGAATCGCGCGATCGGGGGCGCGCGCGCGCGCGCCTCGGCACCAGGGTGCCGCGCCCGGCGCGTCGCGACGCCGCGCGCGGCGCCGCCCGGCGCGACGCCGCTCGCACATCTGCGCGCGGGGAAGGGAAACGAGGCGTCAGGGATCGGACAAGGCGGCGGAGCGACCGATCGCGCGCGTCGCGTCGCGCGTCGGATCGCGCGAAGGGACGCGCATCCGACTCAGCTTTTTTTGCCTGAGTGCGGCTCGCGAGGGGGGATTGGGGGGGACCCGCGGCCGCCGCGCGCGCGGCGCCGCGACGCGCGCGCGATCGTGCGCTCGCCGCCGCGGCGCCCCCTCTCCCGCGGATCGGAACCCTAACGACGCGTACGCGCGACGAAGAGCGAGACCGAGGCGGAGCGCAAGCGCGCCGCGGCGGGATCGCGACGCGCGCGGGGCGGGGGTAAACGGATTCGTCCACTCCGCGTCGCGTCAACGTCGAGGTGGAGGAGCGCGTCGCACCTGGTGCCGCCGCGATGGCGTCCGCTCCTTCCGTGCGACCCCACGCGCCCGCTGCTGGAGACGAGCGCGTCGTTCACGTGGAACACGGGCCGTTGCATCGCTTCCATGGCGCCTCAGATCCTCGCGCGGGGACCTCGCGTCGCGTCTCCGTCCGCGCGCGCGACGACCGGGATTGTCGGTCGAGAAGACGCCGCCCGCCTAAAAAAAGCGGGAGGACGGACGCCGAGCCGCGCTCGCGTTCGCGGCGTCGACGGCGGTCGCGACCTCGGTTCGCGCGGTGTGACGCGCGCGCTCGACGCTTCGCTCGCGTTCGAGGTCGATACTCCTCTCTCGCGCGCGTGACCGCGTCACCGCCGCGCCGTGCGTACTGCGTCGCTCGCGCGCCATTCGCCGTTCAAAACTCGACTCCGCGTCGTCACCCGAGGAATACCTAAGTGCACTTTATTGGCCGGCGCGAGGTTCGGGGGTACGCGATATCGTAGTACGCGAGATTCCGTATGCGCTTTTAGTTACCGCAGAATATCTGCGAGCCGCCACGCTGGAGGACGATGAAAAATCCAAAGTCGTCGCGCCCCCCTCGGAGTCGACGAGACCCCCGGAGTAAACAACGGAGGGCGAGCGGGCGCGGTCCGCGCAGTCCGCGCCGTCGCCGCGGAGGCAGGCACCGCCCCGATGCCGAGCCTCTCGAGACGCGCTTCTAAGCGCGCGCTCGGGTACGGCGCGTCCGCGGCGGTCGCCGCGTACGCGCTGCGCGCGGCGTATCTCGCCGCGGCGCGCGCGAAGGAGGCGCGCGTCGCGGTCGATTTCGGCGTCGGAAACGCGCGCGACGATTCCGAGGAGGTCGAGCCCGGCGACGACGACGCCGCGCGAGAGCGGACGACGTCGCGCGCGCGGCGCGCGGCGGCGCGCGGCGGCGGCGACGACGACCGCGGCGGCGTCGAGGAGGAGCTCGTCGCGCTCGAGCGCACCATGGACGCGCTCGCGGGAGGCGAGGACGCAATGGGGCGGGCCAAAACCGGGGCGGGAGACGACGCGACGACGACTCGAAGCGGCGGCGGGAGAGGAGGAGGAGAGTCGGACGAGTGGACGACGACGCCGCCGACGCCGACGACGACGACGACGGGCAGCGGCGACGCCGCCGGCGTCTCGCCGTCGCGATCCCTCGGTACTGTGGGACGGTCGCCGACGCCGGGCCCGCGCGACGAGACGACGCCGGAATTTTTCGCGAGCACGAAATTCTTCGCCTGCCTGGAGGTGCTACACACTGGTCCCCATACGACCCCGTTGGCGTGGTGAACGCCGATCCTTAAGGACTTTGCCCGGCGCATCTCTCCTCCCACCCATCGCTTTCAATCCCCGCCCGCGACGCCTTTCAACTCCAACTGACGCCTTTGAACTTCACCCCGACAGCTCGAGGAATCGCGCGAGCTGTTCGACGCCGCGGAGGAGTTCACCGTGCCGCCGAACACTGTCGTCTTCCGCCAGGACGACGACAGCAGCAGCGGCATCTACATCGTCGTGAAGGGCTCCCTCGGGGTGTACCTGCAGGAGAGGACGACGAAACACCCGGTGGGCGCCGGGGAGCGCGGCGGCGGCGGCGGCGGCGCCGACGCCTCCGGCGAGATCGGGGGATTCGCGGACGGCGACGGCGCGCCCGTGGGCCCGCCGTTCCTCACGAACATCCTCCGCGAGGGCGAGTCCGTGGGCGACGTCGACGTGCTCGACAACGCGCCGCGAGGCGTGAGCGTGATCGCGATGCAGGACGGCGCGACGCTCGTGCGCGTCACGCAAGCGGCGCTGATGACGTTTATTAAAAGGTGCGTTCTATACAAAAGTTTGTTTTTCACCCATCCTTCGGTTTCAACATTTGATCGCGTATCGTTTCAACTGACCGATGAACTATTTTTGTATGGAATGGCCCAAAGTCACCCGCGGACGCTCCAGACGTACCTGCAGCAGGCGGTGGCGCGGCTGTGGCGCGTCGCGCACTTCGTGTTGGTGGACTTTTTAGGGCTCCCGAGAGGCGGCGCGGGCGACGCGGTGCGGGTGGGTTCGGCCGAAGGAGACGGCGAGAGGGATGGCGGCGAGATCGAGCGCAAGGAGGACGTCCCCGCCGGCGCCCCCGCCGCCGGCGCCGGCGCTTCGAGACGTGCCTCTCATCGCGCGTCCCCCGCGGCGTCGCTGCTTCGGCACCTCCCCGCGTTGGAACGCGTCTGCGCGAGGCGGACGTTCGATCCCGGCGAGGCGCTCTACCACGAGGGCGACGACGCGGACGCGGTGTTCTTGCTGTTGTCCGGCGTCGCGCGCGCGGACGCGGTGCCGTGGCCCGCGGGAAACGGCGCGCGCGGCGCCGCCGTCTCCGGCCCGCGGCTCATCGGCGGCAGCGCGTTTCTCACGCGGAGCCCGCGGCAGGAGACGCTCCGCGTCGCGACCGCGGACGAGCTCGTCGACGGAGGAAGTGGAGTTGGAATTGGAATCGGAATCGTCGGAAACCGCGACGATTCGTATTCCGCTATTCCGAAGGGTGACGGTTCGTCTTCGTCTTCGTCCGCGAGCGCGCCGCCGTGCGTCGTCTTGGAGATCACGCACGCGGCGTTGGACGAGCTCCGCGCGTCGAGCGTCGAGGCGTACGTCGCCACCTTGCTCGCGACGTCGTGCGCGCTGTCGCACCTCCTGCGGGAGTTCATATCCCTCGGGTTGAACCGCGTGTGGCTCAGCGCGGGCGAGTGCGCGTTCGAGAGGGGCGAGGAGGCGACGTCGATGTTCGTGCTCATCAGCGGACGCATTCGGTTGACGCGCGGCGGGGACGCGTCGACGGGCGCCGGCGCGTCGCGGCGAGACCCTGGCGCGCGCGAGGAGCGAGGCCGAGGGGAGACGATCGGCGAGGCGCCGCTGCTCGGCGGCGGGCGGTACGCGTCGACGGCGATGTGCTTGAGGGACACGGAGCTGGTGCGGATGTCGCGGGGCGCGTTGACGTTGATTTGCGCGCGGAATCCGACGGCGGCGAGTCGTCTGTTGGAGGCGATGGCGAGAAAGCTGCACGACGCGAGGCGAGGCACGTTATCCTTCCCGCGCGCGCCGGACGTCGTCACGATCGCGCTCGTCCCCGCGAGCGCCGGGCGCGACGACGTCGCGCTCGCGTCGCTCGCGCAGGGCTTGCGCTGGGCGCTCGAGGGCTTCGGAAAGACGCTCTGGCTGGACGAGACGGCGGCTCGCGGCGTGTTCCCCGACGACGACCGCACGATGACGCGGCTCGCGTCCAAGTTTTACCGCTCCAAGCTCACCGCGTGGATGGCGCAGCAAGAGGAGCGGTACCGGTTCATAGTACTCCAGACCGACGCGAGCGCGTCGCCGTGGTCGCAGGTGTGCGTGTCTCAGGCGGACAGAGTCATCGTCGTCGCGCACGCGGACGCGGCGGACGCGACGCCGCGACCGCACGAGGAAAAGTTGCTGTGGCGACGGCGACGCGGCGCGACGACGGAGCTCGTCCTCGTCCACGCCCCAGGGTGCGCGCCGCGCGACTCGAAGCGATGGCGCGCGTGCCGTCCGTCCGTCGCGCGGCATCATCCGCTTCGCGTCGACGAGGAGGAGGACCTCTCGCGGTTGGCTCGGCACGTCGCCGGGCACGCCGTCGGCGTCGTCTTGACGGGCGGCGGCGGCCACGGCCTCGCGCACCTCGGCGCGCTGCGCGCTTTGGAGGACGCGGGCGTCCCCGTCGACGTCGTGGGCGGGACGTCGCAGGGCGCGCTCGTGGCGGCGCTGTACGCCGCGCACGCGTCCACGTCGCACATGCTGCCTCAGGCGCGTTCTATCTCACACTGGTCTCCATACGACCGCGTCGGCGTGGTGAACGCCGATCCTTAAGGACTTTGCCCGGCGTGTCTCTCCGCCCAGGGTCCCTCGCTTTCAATCCCCGCCCTCGACGCCTTTCAACGCCAACTGACGCCTTTCAACTCCACCTCAGGTGAAGGATCTCGTGGGCGCGTTGTCGTCGCCGCGGCGTCTGATCACGGATCTGACGTTGCCGGTGTTGTCGCTCTTCAGCGGGAAGAGCGTGGACGCTATTCTGAAGACGGCGCTCGGGGAACACGGCGACATCGAAGACCTGTGGCTGGCGTTCTTCTGCTGCAGCACGAACCTCACGCGCGGCGAGCTGTCCACGCACGTCCGCGGAACGACGTGGAAGTGCGTCCGCGCGTCGATGACCGTGTTGGGATTACTCCCGCCCGTGGTCTCGGAAGACGGCGACTTTCTCGTGGACGGCGGCTACCTCAACTCCATACCCGTGGACGTCATGCGCGAGAAGATGGGCGTCGAGACCGTCATCGTCGTCGACGTGGACGACGACGATTACCTCGCGTTTCGAAACCTGACCCCGCACGACGGCGGCCTCGGCGGGTGGAGGCTCCTGTGGGAGCGCGTCAACCCGTTCACCG
>Ga0181554_1000837_pt1 | contig 30430 bp, 27 predicted proteins | sample 011ome_16_FD_145602 | JGI IMG/M metagenome (GOLD analysis project Ga0181554, IMG submission 145602) | Coastal salt marsh microbial communities from the Groves Creek Marsh, Skidaway Island, Georgia - 011503CT metaG (spades assembly) | ecosystem: Environmental > Aquatic > Marine > Intertidal zone... | reverse complement strand
TGGGGGCCAACTTGTGGACCTCTTCGGTATGCGTAAACTTGATCCAACGGCCCGCTTGGGTATTTTCACCGGGTTTGGTCAGAAGGCCCTGTGGATCCGCCATCAGTGCACCATTAAAAAAGGAAATGGCGCAGTGATTTTTAAAGGCACCTAGGCCTATAATGTTGGTGCCGCGGTACATGTAAATAGGGGTGGACCATTTGACGACTTCTTCCAAGTCTTCTTGGCGCAACACGTCTACCAAAGCGCCTAAAGTCTCCTGCCAAACGGCTTGGTCGTTCAAGTACTGGTCAACGTTGGGATAGTTTTTACGCATGAGATTGAAGGTACGAAAGGGTCCCAATCCGAAGAGCCTCCAACAAGCGCTTTTTCTGCAAGGTGTGCTTGAACACTATGACAATCTGCCGTTGCGCGAGGTCCGAAGCGATGGCACTTGTGTTGGCGGCTTGTTGGGCCTTGGAAAGTTGGTTGCGTGCCATGTCGGGAATGATGGTGATGCCTCCTTGATGATCCACAAGACGCATCAGGGTTTCCAAACTGCCCGATTGATAATGCAAGCCTTGACGTTGGGCCGATAAAGTAGGGTCACAGAGGCCCATGACATGGTCGCGCAGGCAATGTCCCTGGGCGAGTAGATAGGTGGGCCACTTTTTCAAAGCATCCAAGGTGAGTGCCGATTGGCAAGCGCCCTCCAAATGATACACCCATAAGCGTTCAGTCCACAGAGGAAGGATATCCAAATGCTGCAGTGAGTGGGAAATGGGCAGCGCCATGATGCCCACATCCACGCGCTCCTGTAAAATGGCCTCCAAGAGTTGTTCGGTAGGCAGCTCCTCGATGTCCATCTGGATATCGGGGTGGGCATCTACCAGTTTTGGGAGAATAGTCGGCAGCAGGTAGGGCGCTATGGTCGGAATGGCGGCAATGTGTAGGTGGCCTTTCAAGTGTTCCTGCTGGTCTGCAATGGCATCTTCAAGGTCCTCGAAGCGTCGTAGCACTTCCAGGAGGTGGGGCAGGAGTTTTTGCGCCAAGGGGGTGGCTTGGATGGGACGGCTTGCACGATTTACGAGCGCTCCCCCGACAATGCGCTCCAGCCGTTGAATCTGCATCGTCAACGCGGGTTGCGAAATATGTAGTGTTTGCGCAGCGGCCGCAAAGGAACCCGCTTTGAGAAGGGCCTCTAAATAGTGAGCCTGAACGCGAGTAATCGCACTATTCATCATAAGTAATTCTTATGTAAATATAATTATTATTGAATTTTCTTATGAAAAGAAACCGGTACTTTTAAAGATTGAAAACCATAGCGCCCAGTGTGCTGTTAACGAAATGAATTTCTTTAAAAAACCAACCCATGTCGGCAGATACTCCTCATAGCCACTCCTCCTATAATGTAAACTCCTCGGAGGCAAAATGCCCCTTCTCTGGCCACAACGCCCCCAAAGCGGCAGGCCGTGGAACGCGCAACCAAGACTGGTGGCCCAACCAACTCAACCTATCCATCTTGCGCCAGCACTCTGGCTTGAGCAATCCTTTGGAAGCAGATTTTGACTATGCGGCCGCGTTCGAATCACTAGATTATCCCGCTTTGAAGCAGGACATCATTCACTTGATGAAGACTTCTCAAGACTGGTGGCCTGCTGACTTTGGTCACTACGGTCCCTTCTTTATCCGCATGGCCTGGCATAGTGCGGGCACCTACCGTACCGGTGACGGTCGCGGTGGCGCAGGAGCGGGTACGCAGCGCTTCGCTCCCTTGAATAGCTGGCCGGATAACGGCAACTTGGACAAGGCTCGCTTGCTGCTTTGGCCGATCAAGCAGAAGTACGGTCAAAAGATTTCCTGGGCCGACTTGATGATTTTGGCGGGCAACGTGGCTCTGGAAGACATGGGCTTCAAGACATTTGGCTTTGGCGGTGGCCGCGCCGATGTGTGGGAGCCTGAAGAGGACATCTACTGGGGTTCAGAAGGCGAATGGCTCGCAGACAAGCGCTATAGCGGCGATCGCGACCTGGAAAACCCCCTAGCAGCCGTTCAAATGGGCTTGATCTACGTCAATCCAGAAGGCCCCAATGGCAACCCGGATCCTTTGGCAGCTGCGAAAGACATTCGTGAGACGTTTGCGCGCATGGCCATGAACGACGAAGAAACCGTAGCCTTGATTGCCGGTGGCCACACCTTCGGCAAGACCCATGGAGCGGGCGATCCCGAGAAATACGTGGGTCCCGAGCCTGCGGGTGCGTCGATTGAGGAGCAAGGCCTTGGTTGGAAAAACACCATGGGCAAGGGCCACTCTGAGGACACCATTACAAGTGGTTTGGAGGGTATTTGGACCACGACTCCTACTAAGTGGAGCAACAATTATTTCGAGAACCTCTTTGGCTACGAATGGGAGCTCTTCAAGAGCCCGGCAGGTGCCTACCAGTGGAAACCCAAAGGCGATGCCGGTGCGGGTACCGTGCCCGATGCACACGTTGCGGGCAAGACCCACCAACCCACCATGTTGACGACGGATCTGTCCTTGCGTTTCGATCCTGCCTATGCTAAGATCTCCAAGCGTTTTTACGAGAACCCTGAGGAGTTTGCCGATGCCTTTGCCCGTGCGTGGTTCAAGTTAACCCACCGCGATATGGGACCTCGCAGCCTGTACAAAGGACCTGAAGTCCCCGGAGAAGAGTTGATCTGGCAAGACCCTATTCCTGCAGTGACGCATGCCTTGGTAGACGTTTCCGATGTTGCAGCACTCAAAGCGAGTATTTTGGCAAGTGGCTTGAGCATCTCACAACTGGTGGGTGCGGCTTGGGCTTCGGCTTCTACCTTCCGCGGTTCTGACAAGCGTGGCGGCGCCAATGGCGGCCGCGTGCGTTTGGCACCTCAGCGCTACTGGGAGGCCAACAATCCTGCTGACCTAGGTAAGGTGCTCGACGCTTTGGAGGCCATTCAAAAGGACTTCAACAGCCAGGCCACAGGCGGCAAGGCCATCTCCATGGCGGACTTGATTGTGTTGGCAGGTTGTGCGGCTGTGGAAGCGGCTGCCCAAAAAGCAGGACACGCCATCACCGTGCCTTTCACTCCGGGTCGTTCGGATGCCTCCGAGGCCCAAACCGATGTGGAGTCCTTTGCATGGCTCGAGCCTCAGGCAGACGGCTTCCGCAACTACAGCAAGCGTGAATACTCCATTTCTGCGGAAGAAATGTTGGTAGACAAGGCGCAATTGCTCACGTTGACCGCCCCTGAAATGACTGTTTTGGTCGGTGGATTGCGCGTACTCAATGCGAATACCGCAGGCAGCCAGCACGGAGTCTTCACGACACGCCCCGAAGCATTAACCAATGACTTCTTTATGAACTTATTGGACGTGGGTACGACTTGGGCGTCTGCCAATGATCACAATACGGCCTTTGAAGGGCGCGACCGAAAGACCGGTGATGTCAAGTGGACCGGTACCCGGGTAGATTTGATCTTTGGTTCAAATTCTGAACTGCGTGCATTGGCCGAGGTCTATGCCTGCAGCGACAGCCAAGAGAAGTTCTTGAAGGACTTTGTGGCGGCTTGGACGAAGGTGATGAATCTGGATCGCTTTGATTTGAAGTAATCCGAAGGCGATTCCATCGCTTTGAGACGAATGCAAAAAGCCCGGAGCACGCTCCGGGCTTTTTTATGCCCAATGGGTAATTGGCGGGAGCCTAAAGGTTCAAAGCTTATGAAGGCTTTGGGATCGGACTGTGCCTAGATGCGAAGGCCTGGATGGAGTTTTCCGCCCATAAATCTTACATCCTCCTACCCGCATGGTACCCCAAATACGCCATGGGTAAATAGGCCAGGCCAAGATCCAGGACATTGAACCACATGGGGGAGGGTAGGATGCGAACCATGTACAGGCCGCCAGCTAGGAAGACAAAGCCCAGCAGCATGGCGCGCTGTAACGTTGCGGGCCGAACCCACCACGAAGCCAAAAAGGCACTCAATAAGGTTCCCAAGGCGTGGGCCAGAAAAGGCATCAGGTAGTGCTTGGGCTCCATGCGCGGCATGGCGGCGAGGAGGCCTTCTTCCGTCGTGAGATCGACACCGATGGGAGGGGCTACAAATAGGTGGCTATAGGTTATGAGATAGCCATTGAGAGCCATGCCCAAAATGGCGGCCAATAAAGTGAGAACGAGCGGTTTCATACGTTAAAGGTAGATGCTTATACCTACCTTTAGATGAATTACACCTACCCATGGCACACCGCTTTCTCCTTGTATTCGTATTGGCTTCCAGTAGTCTTTTGGCCCAATGGACGCCGAACACAGCGCTAAATACCCTGGCAGCCAATGTCAACACGGATGACATGATGACGGCGGCGACCCAAGACGGCCGAACCTACATCGCTTTTTGGGCGCCGGTTTCAGGACCGACTTACTATGAAATGAGGCTCCAACTTTTGGACACAAGTGGCACTCCCCAATTTGGACCCAATGGCATGGTCGTCGACAACAACATTGGGATGAGTACTTCGACGGTGACCTGGGATTTAAAAGTGGATAATACCAACAATGCCTACATAGGCATTACGGGGACGGGTGGAAATGGTGATGCGCGGGTTCACAAAGTCAGTCCATCCGGAACGAAACAATGGGGGGCCAATGGGATAACGATAGGCCAAGGTTACAACGTTCGGCTTTTGCCATTGAGCTCTGGCGAACTCATTGTGGCCTATCTCCCCGCCAGCCATGCGGTGATTAAGAAGTATTCAGCCACGGGGACCTCCCTGTGGACCACCCCCATCACGGTGACTCCCGTAGTATCCAGCCACCAATCATGGCCAGGCGAGTTTATTGAAATGAGCAACAACAAATTCATGTTCGTTTTTCATAATAAAGCGGGATTCTCGCCCTCAGCATTGCCCTATGCCCACTGTTATAGCACGGCAGGAACGGCGGTTTGGACGGCCCCGGTCCCCCTCTCAAGTGGAACATATACCTATGCCTTCAATCGCTACGATTTTATCCAACGTGGAGACACCGCCTATTTTGGCTACGGGGGCGCGCAAGGCTCCAACTTGCAGTCCTTTATCCAGCGCATTAATCCGGATGGAACCCTGCCATGGGGATCCAATGGCGTGGATTTTGGAACCCAAAACACGCTCTATGAGCGCAATATGCGTTTGGCGCGCGGAGACGATTCGAAATACCTCTGGGCCATCGCAGAGATGACCACTACGAGTCAAGGAAATATGGGAGAATCGGTGCAAAAGCTCCATGCCTTCACAGGGGCTCGACTTTTAGGCACCAATGCACAAGTCGTCTACACCATAGGTACTTCAGACATATCCCACAGAGGGCATTTGCAGGTGTGGGATGATCATCCGGTTTTTTTGGTTTCCGACGGGAATAGCAATGGCGTTTTCCCTAAGGATTTGCTTTTAGTCGAGTTGGATACGTTGGGGAATTTCTTGAACACGCCCGCAGAAATAGACTTTGCGACGAATACAACCGGGACAAAAAGCCGAATTGATTTACTCCCGATTTACAACGGAAAAGTGATCGGTGCGTGGGTCGAAGACCGAACCGGTAACGGCCGTCCCTACGCCCAACGAGTAGACATCAATCCTTGCTTGGCTCCCACGCTAGCGTTCCAGTGGCTGACCTCCAACACGACATTGACCCTGTCGAATTCGAGCCTAAATGCAGACTCCATCTATTGGGATTTTGGAGATGGTTCGGGCATCTCGGATACGTCTTCGACCGTCCAACACACCTTCAACGCTCCTGGAACCTTTACTATTTGCGGAGTCGCCTATAATGCGTGCAGCACAGATAGTCTCTGCGCGACCATCACGGTATGTGACGTCCTTTCCGCTGCTTTCGCCGCGGCGAGTTTCTTGGATTCTGCCTATTTCACGCTAAGCTCGGCGGTGGATTCGGTACATTGGGATTTCGGGGATGGACAATCCTTGAGTACCACGGACAGCACAGCTAGTCACGTGTACGCTTCGAATGGGTCCTATTCCGTGTCATGCGTGGCCTACAATGCATGTGCGGTAGATAGTGCTCAGAGTCAAGTGGTTATTTCGGGTATTGGAGTTCCAGAAACGGACTTGGGGACCATTCAGCTCCTTCAAGTTGGAGATAGGATTGAACTTACCTCTTCAAATGCCCCGCTCCTAAATGTTCAAATGTGGACGGCAGATGGCCGAATGATTTGGTCTAGTAAGCCGTCGTCATCGAATGTTTCCTGGAGTAGTCAAGGCATCCCCGCCGGTATCTATGTGATCCGCGCGGAGACGACTTTGGGTCAACTTTTTGTTGAGCGGCTTCAAGTGCGGTAGAGGGTGCGGTGCCATTCCATTAACCCTGAAGCGCCCTATATCCTCAGGGCGAAGCCCGAGCTCTCTAGCCTTCTAGCTACAGCGCGTAGCTCGTGCTTTTTAGCCTCTTAGCCGCCAAAAAGACGACCTAGCCAGCCTTTCGGGTTTTCCTTTTCGGTATTTCCCTTCGTGCTATTTCCGCCACTTCGATCTCCCAAGGAAGGTCGATTGGGGTTCTTGGCTCTCCGTCCGGAATTTCCAGTGGCACTCGCGCCTCCGGAACCACGACGGCGTCCAGACCCGGGCTGGCCGCTCGGGCGGGAACGTTGGCCATCTGGTGTACGTGGCGCACGACCTTCTCCTTGCGGTGCCCGCTCTCCGTCTGCGCTCCGGGGAGATTTCGCTCCACGGTTTCTATCTCCGGAAGGACGGCCCGAATTGGTGCGCGGTCCAGCGGGCGATTTGCGACGTGGCGAACCTGTGCGGGGCGCAGGGCGTTCGCGTTCCGGCTCGGGATCCGAGGCTCCTTCGATTTTCGTTCCTGGAAGAAAGGCGTGCTCTTTTTCAACGGGGATATCCATTTTTATCAAACGCTGGATATCCTTCAGGTAAGCACGCTCTTCCGCATCGACAAAGCTCCAAGCGACGCCGCTATGCCCGGCTCTTCCTGTACGGCCAATGCGGTGTACATAGGTTTCCGGGATATTCGGGATTTCGTAATTGATCACGTGGGTTAACTCATCAATGTCAATTCCGCGGGCGGCAATGTCGGTGGCAACGAGTACACGTGTCTCGCGCGATTTGAAATTATTCAAGGCATTTTGCCGGGCATTTTGGCTCTTATTACCATGAATCGCTTGCGCGGTAATTCCTGCCCGAACGAGGTCTTTTACCACGCGGTCCGCGCCGTGTTTGGTGCGGGTAAACACCAAGACGGAGGGGATTTCGGCGGCACTATGCTCCAATAAATCTTTGAGGAGATGGCGTTTGGTCTTCTGATCAACAAAAAACACTTTTTGCTGAACCGTTTCAGCCGTCGTGGAGACGGGAGCGACGGCAACGCGAACGGGATTGTTCAGGAGTTGATCGCTCAACGTGACAACTTCTTTGGGCATGGTAGCCGAAAAGAAGAGTGTTTGACGCTTTGCTGGGAGTTTGGCAATAACTTTTTTCACATCGTGAATGAAACCCATGTCCAACATGCGATCGGCCTCATCCAAAACAAAGTGGGTCAGGTGTCGAAGATCGACAAAGCCCTGATTCATCAAGTCGAGGAGTCGACCGGGTGTAGCTGTGAGCAAATCGACACCCCGTCGAAGAGTATCTGTTTGGGGCTTCTGGCCCACTCCGCCAAAAATAACGGTGTGGCGCAACGCGACATTGGCGCCATAGGTTCCGATGCTCTCGTCTATTTGAAGCGCGAGTTCACGGGTCGGGGTGAGGATCAATACCCGAATGGGTCTTTTCCCCGGATGATCCGCAATGGGCATCAAGTGTTGAAGGATGGGCAACGTAAAGGCAGCCGTCTTTCCAGTGCCCGTTTGTGCCGTGCCCAATAGGTCACGACCCTGGAGGGCAGAAGGAATGGCTTGTGCTTGGATGGGGGTGGGGGTTTCGTACCCCTCGCGGGCCAACGCGTCCACCAGTGGGGCGGCGAGGCCAAGGTCTAAGAATGCTTTCAAGGGAACAAAGGTACGACCGAATATTCCGGACCTATAAATTATTCATTGAACAGGGTCTCGTCTTCCCAGTTTTCAATGGCTTTCGGATAGGATTGAAAAACATAGCGAATGGTGTGCTCCGTGTAAATCTCATACACTTGGCCTACTTCAAATCCCCTTTTTTCAGCTTCCTCCGTGAGGAAAGGGTAGACACGAATCGCTCCGGCAATGATGGACAGATCATTCTTGTAAGGGAAGTCCACGTACAAGGCATCTCCGCCATAGATGGGAAACAATTCCAAAGAACCCGGGTCAATATTCCCCATGTAGGACCAATCCCCCGAGGCAATTAAGACCCCGACAAAACTGTGCAAACTATCTTTTTCAACAGCATTGGGATCGTCAAAATAGCAGCCGATTAATGTATCCGTGGGGAATCCCATAGAATCGGCCGTGGCTTTCACGCGGTTGAACGTGGGGCCAATGTCTTCGTAGGCCCCCGTGTGCGCATACCCCCCCAAAAGGTAGTCTCCTTCCAGGCCCTGTCTTACCTCAAGAGAGTTAAAGAAGCCCACATAATACATGAGGCCTGAAGTGGCTGTGCACAAAAGGATAACAATCCAAAGTAGAATGCGTTTCATAGGGCAAAAGTACATCGGGAACGCACCGACTACATCGACCCTCCAGCCAAAGTGCTGGGAAGGGGGATGACCCTATTTGATGGGTGCCTTTTCGCGGTATTTTTGACGCAGTTTAACCTGCCCTTGCAATGCTTACAACCATTCGATTTTCCATCATGTTCTCCTTAGTCAGCTTTGCCTGGTTGCTGATTGAGTTTCTACTCGGTCTGCACGGAGAACACATAGATCAATTTCTTTGGTTCGATTCCTTATTTTTTATTCCGGCCGTAGCGATGATGGTCTGGGCCTTAAGGTACCGTCGGGCCGAAATGCGCGAAGCGTGGACGTATTGGGAAGGAATTAAATTGGGCGCCATCATGGGCGCCATGATTGGCATTTTGAGTATTCCAAGCCTATACCTCTTCTTCACCTATGTGAATCCTAGTTTTTTTGAGGATTTCATTGCGTTTTCAGTCGGGGCTGGGCAAGCGACCCTGGAAGAAGCAACGGACTATTTTAATTTTCGCAGCTATGCGATGCAATCCGCCTTTTTCCCCTTGGTCGCCGGGGTGGTGACGAATGCACTGGTGGGATTCCTCTACCGAAAGCCAATCGCCTAACTTTGCCGCATGTTCGGATGGTTAAAATCAAAGAGCCCAGAGGAAAAACTGGAGGCGCTCTACAAGCAAAAGTTGAAAGAGGCTTTTGATCTTTCTAAAGTCAATCGTGCAGCGGCCGATCTTAAAACAGCGGAGGCGGAAGCGGTTGCTCAGGAGCTAGACGCCTTGCGCAAGCAGGCCCAAAATCCATCCAAATGAGAAATCTTCGCGGCGCACGGGTCACAGTTTATTGCGCTGGATCCGCCAAAACCAACCCGGTTTACCTTCAGGGGGCTGAAAGATTGGCCCACGCTTTTTTGAACGAAGGGGCTGAGCTGGTCTTCGGGGGAGGTAAAACAGGCCTGATGGGGCATTTGGCTACCTCCATCATTCAGGGAGGCGGGACAGCCCATGGGGTCATGCCGCACTTTCTTAAAGACATTGAAATGAATCACCCGCTGGTTTCGGACTTCATTTTTGTCGATACGATGTCCGAACGCAAGCAATTGCTTTTGGCCAATACAGAAGGCCTCATCGCATTGCCCGGTGGATGCGGCACCTTGGAAGAGCTTTTGGAAGCCATCACCTTGAAGCGTTTGGGTCAATACCTGAAGCCTATTGTCATTGTCAACCAAGAAGGTTTTTACACCCCTCAGCTGGAGATGCTGGAAAAAATGATTGAGGAAGACTTCATGCGGCCGGAGCATCGGAACTTGTGGACCGTAGTCGGAGATCCTTCCGAGGCTTTGGACGCGATTCATGCCACCCCAGATTGGGATGCAAATGCCCTTCAAATGGCTGTCAACAAGTAGACTTAACCATTTCTTTTTATTCCCCCTTTGGGAGGTGGGTCCAATTCCCCTACTTTTGCCTCTCTTGATTTAATCTGTTTAATCTAACCTCGCCCAAAAACCCATGAAAAAGGTTTTCACCCTGTTGCTCGTAGCAGGCGTATTGTTTAGCTCAAATGTGTTCGCTCAAGAAGCGACGGAAGCGGCCACCACTGAAACGGTTGCTGCAGACGAAACAGTTGCTGCAGACTCCAACGCCACGGCTGCTACCGATTCTACTGCTGCGGCTGACCAAGCTGTGACGGAAGAAACTGCTGTTGAAGAAGAAGCTAGCTTCACCCAAGTGTTGAAGAAGCAGTTCATCGATGGTGGACCATTCTTTATGTCCTTCGTATTGTTGGCCCTCGTCTTGGGTCTTGCCTTGGTCATCGAGCGTATCATTTACTTGGCTATGTCCACGAGCAACAACGACAAGTTGTTGGAAGAGGTTGAAGCAGCCTTGAACAACGGCGGCGTCGAAGCAGCGAAAGAGGTTTGCCGCAACACCCGCGGTCCTGTAGCATCGATCTTCTACAACGGCTTGGATAAAATGAACGAAGGCATTGAGATGGTGGACAAAGCCATCGTCTCTGTGGGCTCAGTTGAGAACGGCAAACTTGAGCGTGGCGTTTCTTGGATCTCTTTGTTCATCGCCCTGGCTCCTATGTTGGGCTTCATGGGTACGGTTATCGGTATGATTGACGCCTTTGACGCGATTGAAGCGGCGGGCGACATCTCTCCTTCACTGGTTGCCGGTGGTATCAAGGTGGCTCTTTTGACCACGGTATTCGGTTTGATCACCGCGATGATTCTCCAAGTTTTCTACAACTTGATCATTGCAATGATTGACAACATCGTCAACAAAATGGAAGACGCCTCTATCTCCTTCTTGGACATAGTTGCTGCGTATCAAGAAAAGAACAAGTAAAAACTAGCCAGATATGAAAAACGTGCGGGTAATTTCCATGGGAGCCGCCGTGCTGGCAGGTTTGGCAGGCGCGATTCCCACTTTGGGAATCTGGTTCTCAGGGTCCGATAGCATGGTGACATCAGCCGTTGTTTTGACGGTGGTGCTCGTGGTTGTCGCAGCCCTTCTAGCCGTAGCTAGTTCTGTGAATGGAATGCTGATTAATCCCACAGGTCTCCGCAGTGCGGCGATTGGTGTGGGCTCACTCCTCGGCATTTTTGTCCTGAGCTATGTGCTAGCTGACGGTTCCGATTTCGCCATGTATGAAAATGTAGATGAGTCGACCACCAAATGGGTGTCTACGGGCTTAAATGCTTTCTACATCTGCTTCATCCTGGCAGTGGGAGCTGTGTTGTATTCTTCTTTGTCTCGTATTCGTAAATAAGCTTTTGGCCTCATGGCTAGAAATAAACGATCCATTCCGGAAATCAATGCAGGGTCGATGGCTGACATCGCCTTCCTGCTCTTGATCTTCTTCCTGGTTACAACGACCATGGACGTGGACAAGGGCTTGATGGTGAAGCTTCCACCGTGGTCCGAAGAGCCACCGCCCGATAACAACGAAATCCGTGAAAAGAACATTTTTGTGGTACTCGTAAACTCCAACAACCAATTGCTGGTCGAGGAGGAATACATGGAGCTCCCGAATCTCCGCGCTGCAGCCAAACTATTCATTGATAACAATGGAGATGGTTCATGCGAGGATTGCCGTGGGGCACGCGACCCAAAGAGTTCAGAAAACCCCACCAAGGCGATTATTTCGCTACAAAACGACCGGGGCACGAACTATGACATGTTTGTCAAAGTTCGCAACGAGTTGTTGGGTGCCTATTCTGAACTGCGCAATGAGTTGGCCGAACGCAAGTACGGACGCTCATACGATTTGTTGAATGAAGAGGCGCAGACGGCCATTTCGGAAGTCTATCCCCAATTCATTTCTGAAGCTGAACCTGTAAGTGTAGGAGGATAATGGCACAGATTCGCAAGAAAAAATCCAAAGAAACTCCCCCGGTATCCACGGCTTCATTGCCGGATATCGTGTTCATGCTGCTTTTCTTCTTCATGGTCACGACAACCATGCGCGAGGTGACGTTGTTGGTCCGCGTGAAGAAGCCCAAAGCCACAGAGATTCAGAAGTTGGACCGCAAGGATTTGACGACGTACATCTACATGGGAGCTCCCCGCAATACCGAACTCTACGGTTCAGAACCCCGCATCCAGTTGGACGACCAGTTGGGCAGCGTGGGCGATGTACAGTCCTTTGTAATCCTTAAGCGTGAGGAAATCAACGAGGCTGAGCGTCCAAAGTTCACCGTCTCCATTAAGGCAGACATTGATGTGAAGATGGGCTTGATCTCTGACTTGAAGCAAGAGCTCCGCAAGGCGCAGGCCTTGAAGATTAGCTATTCAACCAACCCTGCAGGTTCTCCTGAGGAGTTGTACAAGACCTACTAAGCGTTTTAAACGTTTATACGTGATATGCCCGGCGCGAAAGTGTCGGGCATTTCTTTTGGATGGAGCCCTCCAACCTTCTAGCTTCAGGGCGCAGCCCGCCCTCTACAGCCCTCTAGCCTTCTAGCTCTACAGCTCTCTAGCCCTCGAGCTCTCCAGGCTTCTTCGGAACAAGAGGACCCCCACCCCGACGGCAATTCCCGTGGAAACCAAAATCCCCCAACCAGGCAAATCCACCTCCAAGTTTCCGTACTGATTGGGTCCAGCTTGGAGGGTCCAATAGTACGTGAGCCCGTTGTGGAGGACATGAGCGCCCATGGTGACCCAAAGACGCCCTGAAATCCAATATAAGCCCCCTAAGATGAGCCCTGCGCCCAGTAAAAAGGGCCACTGAACAAAGTTCATGTGCCCCAGCGCAAAGGCGAGGGAAGCGCCGAAGATGGCGGGAAGGGGGCTGGTTCGGTCGTGCAAGAGCCGTTGAACGGCACCGCGGAAGAGGATTTCTTCGGAAAGTGCGGCCACTAAGACAAAGGTGGCCATGCTAAAGAGTTGGTCACCCAGGGTAGGGAAGAAGAGCATTTTTTCGACGGCGCGGTCGGAGGCTTGGGCTGATTCGAAGTGGGGTGCCATGAAGGCCCAATCGGCAGCGAGGGTGGACCAGAGGTCGGTGCAATAGGAGAGAAAGGGGAGGCTCATGGGGAGGATGGCCCACGCCAAAAGGCTGTCGACCCAGGACCAGGAACCTTTTGGCAAGGCGGGAACGAGGGGTTTTTCGCGCCAGCGTTGCATGAGGTAGAGCCCAGGTAGGGCAAACATGAGGAGCGTATAGAGGGCTTGGCCCAAGAGGAGGGCGCGGCCGGCGCTGGCTTCGGGTCGTGCGACAATATCCTCTATGGTCATCCCATTGTAGCCGAAAAATTGGAGGGCTTTTGGCGCGAAAAGACCGGCCAACAGGGTGCCTGCCAAGATGGCTAAAAGGAGGGTGAGGACTTCGCGTTGCTTCATGGAATGGGGAAGATAGGTATGCCGTAATTTTGCGGGACTAAAAATCGTATAAATGGCGCGGATTGCGGATATCGAATTAGGGGATTTCCCATTATTGCTCGCTCCGATGGAGGATGTGAGCGATCCGCCTTTCCGTGCGCTGTGCAAGCAGCACGGGGCCGATTTGATGTACACGGAATTTATATCCTCGGAAGGGTTGATTCGGGATGCCGCAAAATCGGTGGCCAAATTGGACATTTTCGAGTACGAGCGTCCTATAGGCATCCAAATATTTGGGGCCGAAATCGATTCCATGCGCGAAGCCGCTGCGATCTGCGAGGAGGCTAATCCCGACATCATCGACATCAACTATGGCTGCCCTGTCAAAAAGGTGGCCTGCAAGGGTGCCGGAGCGGGCATCCTCCAGAATATTCCCAAGATGGTCAGCATGACCGCGGAAATTGTCAAAGCCGTCAACAAACCGGTCACGGTGAAAACACGTTTGGGCTGGGACGATGATAGCAAGCACATCGTTGAAGTGGCCGAACGCCTGCAAGACGTGGGGATCCAGGCGATCAGCATCCACGGTCGAACCCGCAAACAGATGTACAAAGGCGATGCGGACTGGACTCTTATTGGCGAAGTCAAGAATAACTCGCGCATGACCATTCCGGTTTTCGGCAATGGCGACATTGACAGTCCCGAGAAGGCCATCGAAATGCGGGACAAATACGGGGTCGACGGCGTCATGATTGGCCGTGCTTCCATCGGGTATCCGTGGATTTTCAATGAAATCAAGCACTTCATGGCGACCGGTCAGCACCTTGCTGCCCCATCGCTGGAAGACCGGGTTCAAGCGGCGCGCCGCCATTTGGAGCTGGCCATTCAATGGAAGGGGGAAGGACTCGCCATCACCGAGACGCGCCGGCACTACGGCAACTACTTCCGCGACTTCCCCAACTTCAAAGATTACCGCATGACGCTGGTGACCTCCAACGAGGTTGATGAGCTCATGGCCACCTTTGATGCGATTATCGAAGAATACGGCCCGAGTTTGGCCCTGGTTTAAAGGCGATTAGGCCTGGCCACGAAGTCCGCTCAAAGGACTTTGCAAGCGTGCGGTGGCTCCCCAGCCGAGGAGTGCGCCGACAAACAAAACGAACGCGAATACGACCAAGGATTGCCCGGCATGGAATGCCATAGGGTATGATTCCACGACATAGCCTGTCCCCAATTTGACCCATCCGAAGGTGGATTGACCCCAAACGAGGAGCCCGCCCAGACCCCACCCGACGAGGCCACCAATGGCACTGACCCACATCGCACTCCACCAGAAGCTGCGGCGGACCTGTGCTTCAGACATGCCCATGGCGCGCAGAATTGCGCGCTGCTGGACTTTCTCCATGCCAAGCAAGACTGTAGCGCTGTAGAGGCCCAGGGAGGCTAGTAGGACGATAAATGCGAGAATAGCGGTGGTAATCATGCCTTCACTGCGCATCACCCGGAACAATGCGGCCTCGCGATCTTCTGGCGTTTGGCCCAAAAGGGACCCTTGCGAACCGACTAGAGCCAGCACTTCCTCCTTCGTTCGTCCCCAACATTGAATGGCATCTATGCGCTCATCTTGGGTCCAGCCTTGAAGGGTGGCCAAATCCAGTACGACGTTTTGCTGGTCAATCTGAGGATGCACATAAAAAATGGCTTCTGGTGAAAGGATCTGTCGTTGAAATGCAGAGGCAAGATCAAAGCTAGCGCCCATGTCAGCCCGGGGCCAAAGGAGTTCTAAGCTCTCTCTCCCGCTCAAAGTGAGGTACCCAAGTTGGGCGGCCACCCCATATCCTACATACGCATCTCCCGGATAGCCTTGTGGCGGAATCGAGGAAGTGAGCGAGTCGAACCATGGATGCTGGCTCCAGAGGGGCTTGGGCATGCCATGGACCGTGACAAGAATCTCGCGTTGAGCGGACCGAAGGAGGGCTTTTTGAGTTTGAACGGGAATCCATGTGAGCCCGGAATCGGACTCCAAGGCGGCGATGTGCTCGGGTGTTAGGTCAAACCGAGATCCCTCGCGGTGGACCAAAGTGACTTCGGGGTGCACATTTTGGTAGGTTTGAAGAACCAACTCTTCCAGTCCATTGAACGCGGACAGCACCAAAATCATCGCTGCCGTCCCGACCGCCACGCCTGCAGCCGCTGCCCAGGTCACATAGGTAGAAAGCGTGCGTCCCCGCACGAAGCGTCCCCCAAGTTTAGCTGGGTGGGACGGATTCAAAAGCGATTATTTAAAAGGATTTTCACCTCCTTCGCGGAGCAAACGGTCGATGTTTGCTTCGTACTCCATGGAGTCATCAAGGTGGTAGTGCAAGGCAGGAATGATGCGTAACTGATTCCGTACTTTTTGGGCCAAGGCGGCCCGGAGTTTTGGCGCATGTTCTTCGCAAAAAGCCATGACCAATTCCGAACGATCTGTCGGAAATACCGAGAGGTAGACACGGCACAAACCCAAGTCAGGGGATACGCGCACCTTACTCACAGTGATGAGGGTGCCGGGAAAATCACTCGCCGCGGTACCACGAAAAATTTCGGCGAGATCTCGCTGAAGTAAACTAGCAATTTTCTTTTGACGCGTGCTTTCCATGGGACAAAAGTACGCCGGGTACTCGGGATAAGGCAGTACTTTCGTGGGGATGACCCCATTGAGACGGATTTTAGGGATGGCGGGTGCCTTTCGGGGTGCTTTTTCTGGGGCAGCGCTATTTTATGTGCTGTATACCCTGGTGTCTCTCGTATCGCTCGGGATGATTATCCCCGTATTGGATGTCATTCTCGTGCCGGAAGGGGCGCAGGAAGTCAAGCATTTTCCCGCGGGGTGGGGAGGCATGAACGCCCAAGACTGGGTGGCCCATTATGTAGCTCAGGCCGTGGCTCGCTATGGTTCCTTGGGAACCCTATGGCGCGTATCCTTGGCCGCTTTTGGACTGTTTATCCTAAAGAATGCCTTCCGTTACATCGCTTTGTGGCATATGGCCACACTTCGGACGGGTATTACTGCAGCCCTTCGCCAGGCGCTCCATCAGAAAGTGATGCGCTTGACCCCCGCCACGATGCAAGAAAGCCGAAAGGGAGATGTTTTGGCCCGGGCCTCCACAGATGTTACAGAAATTGAATGGGCCATTTTAACCGGGTTGGAGCTGTTGGTGCGCGAACCACTCGTCATCCTTGGCTCGCTGATTGTCTTGGTGGTGATGAGCGCCAAATTGACCCTTTTGCTTTTAGTGGTTGGCCCCTTGGCAGCGTGGCTCCTCAATCGGGTAAGTAAGCATTTAAAACGGAAATCCTCCACCGCCCAAGACCGCTTGGGTCAGGTCATTTCGGCCCTAGAAGAAAGCATTAGCGGCTTGCGTATTCTCCAAGCATTTCAGGCCGAAGAATACCAGCAAAAACGTTTCGAACAGGTCAACCAGGGCGCCTTTTCGGCGACCCGCGAAGTGCACCGCCGAAGAGATCTGGCCAGCCCACTGTCCGAATTGATCGGGGTATTTGCCTTGTTGCTCATCCTATTTTATGGAGGGCGTGAGGTCCTTCTTGGGCATGGACTGACGGGCGCGACACTGGTGGCCTACCTCTTGTTTTTTTACCAATTGATCCCCGCCTTTAAGTCTGTTTCCATGGCCCTCTACAATCTGCAAAAAGGGAATGCCGCGGCGGATAGACTCTTTGAGGTATTGGACCTTCCCGAAACCCTGCGCGACCCGGATGTCACGGAAGCTTGGACCTGCCCCGCGAACGGTCCAGAGACGATCGAATTCCGAAACATCCACTTCACCTATCCCGGCGCCTCCCGCCCCGCGCTCGAAAACTTCAACCTGACCATCCAACGCGGCCAAACGGTCGCCCTTGTTGGCCCCTCCGGAGGCGGCAAGTCCACCCTCATTCACCTCGTCATGCGGGCCATGGACCCCGACCAAGGGGGTATCTTCTTAGAGGGCCATCCCATTGCTCCCTATCGGGGCGATGCGTATGCCGCCCATGAAATGCAACGCCCGCCCATGCCCTTGAAGGACCTGCGGGCCGCTATGGGATTAGTGACCCAAGACCCCATTCTCTTTCAGGGTACGGCTTTAGAAAATATCGCCTTAGGGGATGCTTCTCCTGATTTGGATCGTGCCAAGAAGGCCGCGAAAGATGCCCAGGCCCTGGCCTTTATTGAGGACTTGCCGGGGGGTTGGAAGCATATTCTGGCGGAAGGGGGGCAGTCCCTGTCGGGCGGCCAGCGTCAGCGCATGGCTCTGGCGCGTGCACTGTACCGCAATGCGCCCATTCTGCTCCTGGATGAAGCCACGTCCGCCTTGGATGCCGAAAATGAACGTCTCGTGCAGGAGGCGCTGGATGCGGCAAGTTCGGGCCGAACGACCCTCGTCGTAGCGCACCGTCTGGCCACGGTCCAGAAAGCGGATCGCATTCTCGTGCTCGATCGGGGCCATATTGTCGAGGACGGGAATCACCAACAATTGCTCGCAAAGGGCGGGCTCTATGCGAGTTTGGTGAGGACCCAGGAGGTGAAGGGATAAAAGGCAGAAGGGTGTTGGATGGCAGCGCTGTTTGGTGCTGTGGTGGGGTTGGGCTTTAAACGTTTAATCTCTTTTCTGCCCTAAGAAAATTTGAGAACTTCCCTGCGCGCGCCTACTTTAGCCAAACTCAAGCCCAATCTCCTTAAACCCTTTTGCCCGTTTGACTTCCCCATTCTTCGAACACATCGACCACCTCGGAATAGCCGTCGCCAATTTGGCGGAGGCGGAAGCCCGCTATACGGCCATGTTTGGCGTGGAACCCTACAAACGGGAAGAAGTGGAACGGGAAGGGGTGGTGACGAGTTTTTTTCAGGTGGGCCCCAATAAGATTGAGCTTTTGGAGGCTACGCGTCCTGACAGTGCCATCGCAAAACACATCGAGAAACGCGGTGAGGGCTTGCATCATGTGGCGTATTTGGTGAAAGACATTCGGGCTGAGATGGCCCGACTTCGCGAAGAAGGCTTTCAGTTGCTAAGCGAGGAGCCCAAGCCAGGTGCAGACGGCATGTTGGTGGCGTTTGTGCACCCCAAGACGGCCGGAGGCGTGCTCGTGGAGCTTTGCCAGCCCAAATCCTAAACGATTCTAGATAAACTGCTGAGCCTTCCAACCATGTTGGAGGGCGGCTTCGACGTTGGCGGCATTGTCGTCGAGGAAGAAAACCTGCGCGGGGTCCTGGACGCCTATGAGGCGGTCGACGGTTTGGTAGAGGCTTGGGTCAGGCTTTCGGAGGCCGAGGTCGTACGAATAGAAGACGTTTTTGAAGCAGCGGGTGAATTCAGCATAGCCCCGAATGCCCATGCGGCGTTTGACTTCGTCGATATGAATTCGGTTGGTGTTGCTGAGAACGTGAAGCTCGTACTGCTGGCCAAGGGTGTGAAGCTGCCCGATCAACCAGGGCTGCAGGTCCATGAGCAGGGCATTCCAGGCACCGTCAATGCTGGAGTCCGCAGCCGCGTAGCGGAGGTGCTGTCTGAAGGCATTTCTAAACTCCGAGGAAGCGATTGCACCCGTTTCAATGGCCTGGTAGGCATTGTGCTTTTGGTAGCCGAGTTCCCCCACAGTAAAGCTGGGGCGTGCGCCGAGCGAGGTGAAGGCTTCAGCGCTGAGGCGGGGCTCGATGTCGATGAGTACTTTGCCAAAGTCCAAAATAATGTGCCGGGCATCGCCCGCCCATTCGGCAATCTCGTGGGCACGAAACCGCCGAATGGGAGGCAATGGGTCGGGGAGTTGGGGTTGGAATTTTGCCCCAAGGTTTTTTAGCGGCATCAGGGATTCCAGCTGGGAAGTAGGGGCAAGGGCGTGGCCGCTATGCGCGCGCTGAACTCTCGATAGTCCGTGTCTAGAAAGTCCTGAAGCAAGGCCATTTCCTCTCGGGTACGCTTTTCCCAAGTGGCGTGCATGTTGAGGAGATTGGCGCTCGGTTTACCGCGAAGGCTCCAGAGGTAGCCGCCAAATTGGCCATTGACGGAGGCCCATGTTTCGGGCTGCTCGTAGTAGCCTTTGACATCCTCCTTGCCAAAGAGGCGAAGGCGGTGATCCTCCATGGCTTTTTTAAGCCCTTTAATTTCGTCAAGCAGCGGCTGTACGGCTGCGCTGTCGCTGTCTTTTCGGCTCTTTAACATGCGCTCCAAAGCCCCCAAACTTTCATTGGCCTCATAGAGGTTGGACACAAGGTCTGACATTTCTTGGTTGATGGGGTAGAGACTGCGCTGGAAGTCAATTTGTGCAGCCCATTCGGCATCGCCCATGTTGATGCGGGGATCGTCGATAACCTCTACGCGTGCCGTGTCGCTCACCCCGTTCAAAGTGAAGACGGCGCTGTAGGAACCGGGAGCCACCGTGGCGCCGCGGGGATCAGATTTCTCACGCTCCTCGTTGCGCTTGCCCCAACGGGGACGTTGACTGCCTTTTTCAGCGAGGTCCCAGGTGAAGCGGTAGAGACCTTTGCGCTCGTCTTTGTCGAGCTTGCGCTCGATGTGGCGGATGACTTCGCCTTGCGCATTGTAGAGGTCGATAACCAGGGGCTCTTTGGAGTCCTCAGGGACATCGAGGTTCAGCACAAAGCGTGCGCCGCCGCCGCGGTTTTCCCCTTTGAAGTCGGCCCAACCTTGGAAGCGGATGCCGTCAGAAACCCGCGTTTCGGCGTGAATCGCCAAAGGCGCGTCAAAGGCGGTGAGGGTTCGGCCCTGAGCGGCCCCTTTTACCATAGCGCGTAGCGGGCGGAGATCGTCCAGCACCCAGGCGGAACGGCCAAATGTGCCCAAGACCAAATCCTGCTCGCGCTCTTGAATGGCCAAATCTTGGACCGGCATAGTGGGAAGACCTTTCCAGGACTGCCAATTCCGGCCATAGTCTGTACTGACTTGCAAGCCCGTTTCTGTACCCAAATACAAGATGCTGGGCACTTCATTGTCTTGAATCACGCTCAGAGTATGGCCCGTCAAACCGGCTTTGGCGACGAGGTTGGTCCAGGTCTTTCCGTAGTCTTTGGTGTGGAAGAGGTAGGCGTTCCAGTCGTTTTGGCGGTAGTTGTTGACGACCACAAAGGCTTCACCGGCATCGTAGGCCGAAGCGTGGATGTGAGGCACCCAAGCGCCTTCTGGGAGGCCTTTGATCTTAGGGCTGCAGTTGGTCCAGGTGGCGCCACCGTCCTTGCTGACTTGAACATTGCCGTCGTCGGTGCCCACCCACAAGGTTTTGGGGTTTTTGGGCGAGGGCGCAATGGTTAAAATACAGGTGTGGTTCTCGGCGCCCGTTACGTCAAACGTGAGGCCACCGGATTCGAGGGCCTTTTGCTTGTCGGGGTTGTTGGTGGTCAGGTCGGGCGAGATGATGGTCCACGTGCGGCCCTGATCGGGGCTGTAGTGCACATACTGGGAGCCGTAGTACAGGCCGTCGGCGTGGCTGGGATCGCCTGCGATCGCCGCATTCCAATGCCAGCGCAACCATTCGCCATCGGGGTGGACGGGCTTGATGGATTCGGTCATGCCCGTGAGCATGTCCACACGGGCCAATGAGCCCTCTTGCGCCATGGCGTAGGCGATGCGAGGGTTGCTGGGGTGAGGCAGCACGTCAAAACCGTCGCCAAAGTAGAGCTCTTGCCATTCGTTGTTGCCGATTCCCGTCCCAATCCATGAGTAGGCGGGCCCGCGCCAAGATCCGTTGTCCTGCATGCCTCCATAGACATTGTAGGGCAGTTGGTTGTCCACGCGAATGTGGTAGAACTGTGCTACGGGCAGGTTTTCCACAAAGCGCCAACTATCACCGCCATCCCAGGAGATATTCAAGCCGCCATCGTTGCCTTCAATGATGTGGCCGGGGCGGTTTGGGTTCAGCCAAATGGCGTGGTGGTCCGGGTGGACTTTGGAGTAGGGTGTGGCAATTCCCCATGTTTTACCTCCATCGGTGCTTTTGGAAACGAGCGTCCAAAGGGAGTAAAGGGTTTGGTCGTTGAAGGGATCCACAAAGAGGTCCGAATAGTAGAAGGGGCGGTTGCCGATGTTCTCGTCTTCGCTGATTTTGAACCACTTGAATCCACCATCGTTGGAGCCGTACAAGCCATTCTTGGCTTTGTTTTCAATGAGCGCGTAGACTTTTTTGGGGTTCCCCGGAGCAATGGCAATGCCCATTCGGCCCAGTTCGCCTTCTGGAAGTCCATCTTCGGAGGTCCGCTTGGTCCAGGTTTCGCCTCCGTCCAAGGTCACGTACATACCGCTGCCTTCGCCGCCGGATTTGAAGATCCAGGGCCAACGGCGGTATTCCCACATGGCGCAGATTAACTTATTGGGATTAACCGGATCCATGACGAGGTCAGCCGCACCGGTTCGCTCGTTGTTGTAGAGCACTTTGGACCAGGTCTTGCCGCCGTCGGTGGTTTTGTACACGCCGCGGTGTGGGCTATCGCCCCACGCCACGCCGATGGCCGCCACGTAGACGGTGTTCGGATTTCGGGGGTCAATGACAATGCGGTGGATGTGCTTGGTCTCTTTCAAGCCAACCAGCTGGAAGGATTTTCCGCCGTCTACAGATTTGAAAAGGCCGCCGCCGCTGGATTGTGAATTTCGGGGGTTGCCTTCGCCGGTACCGACCCAAATCACATCGGGATTCGTGGGGTCGATCTTAACAGCGCCAATGCCTGCGGTGGGCTGATCGTCCCAAATAGAGGTCCACGACTGCCCCGCATTTTCGCTCACCCAGACTCCGCCGGAGGCCGTGCCCACGAATATGTGGTTGTCGTTTAGGGGGTTGACGTCAATGGACGTGACACGGCCAGACATGCCTGCTGGGCCAATGTTTCGGAATTTCATATCCTCCAACACATCGGGAGAAATGCTCTGTGCATACCCTGCTCCGGCAAGGGCAAGCGCCATGATAGATAGGACTAACTTCTTCATTCCGGGAAGATAGTGCCCGGAAGCCTTTAATCCGCCACCTTGTACTTGCGTGGTGTGGTCCCAAATTTCTTTTTGAATGCCGCGATAAAATGACTGGGATTGGTGTATCCGATGTCAAAGGCCACTTCATTCACAGACTTACCTCCGGCATCAAGCATACGCCGCGCATGATTTAGTCGCGTGTCCATCACAAAACCGTAGACGGTGTTCCCATACACTTCCTTGAATCCCACTTTGAGGCGGTAAGCATTGAGACCTGTTTGGGCCGAAAGCTGGGCAATGGTGGGCGGACTTTGCCAACGGTCCAAAATAATGGACTTCGCTTCGCGAATTTTCCGAACGGTCTCCTCGTCCTTGAGGAAGGGACAGGCGACCACATTGGGTTCCGAGGTGTGGAAATACAATCCAAGGAGTTCCAAAATTTGGCCTAAATGCGCCACACGCTGCGCATTCGGGCTAAGGCGTTCATGGAATAACCCCTCCAAGAGTATCTGCATGGCGGCATCCACTCCGCGCTGGTCATAGATGGGGCGCTGCATGTCTTTTTGATTCAAGAAGGGCAACTCTTGGGCGTCTTGGCCATCCCGCATGAAGAGTGTGTGCATTCGGGAAAAAGACAATCGAATTCCCACCATGCGATGTCCCGCAGGCATGCGAACCTGAGCCCGCAAGGCATCCTTGGGATTGTAGATGAAAAAGCTTTGGCCCTGAGGGAGGGGCCGCATGTACATGGGGCCAAACTGAAATGCCACGTCCCCTTCCATGCTGAAGAAAAGATGGATGTGGTCTGGCTGCACATCCAGAGGGCGCGCCGATTCATCGTCGCCCATTGTCACGCGGACGACTCCGATTCCCTCATAGAGATCGAGAAAATCACTGGAGGCACTCTTTGGGGTATTTCGGGCGTTGGATAGAAGGGGCATAGACTAAGAAATAGAGCGCAAAATTAAGCACTTACACTATGTTTAACGTATATTTTTGAGGTTTTGTTTTTGGGGCATTGTTTTTCATATCGGGGTATTTAGGCCCGCTTTTGCCCCCGTATTTTTGTCTCCGATGAAGCAATTACGTCTCTACCGAAGCATTCTTCGCGAAGAAGGCTGGGCCGCCCTGGTTAAGAAGACCGGGAAGCCCGCGGCCATTGGCCTATTTCTATTCTTCCTTCTCAAAGGCATCGGCTGGCTTGTGCTGGCATACGGGGGCTTTGAGTTGTTATTCTAAGTGTTTTTTAGCCCAAATTCATCCCAACCAAGTGCTTTGGGCTGCGTACTTTTGCGCTCTTGTCAGGTTTTAGAATACCTGGTAACGCGCCCATAGCTCAGCGGTTAGAGCAGGGGACTCATAATCCCTTGGTCGCAGGTTCAAATCCTGCTGGGCGCACTAAACCCTCATCAGAATTGGTGGGGGTTTTTTAGTTTGATAATCAGTTCATTACAATTTAATCTGTACAAGAAACAGTGGGTTAGTAATACTCCTAAGGTAGTGCCTCCCAGAATGCAATTTGGACTGCAATTGGTGATTTTTCACTTCCCACTGCCCGGGGACTTGGGCCCAAAAACTCTAGTTTAGAAACGTACTAAATCAAGGGAAGAGGTCATCAGAATACTTCAGGGCGGATCAACACTTTGGGGCAAACAATACTTCAACTAAAGCATCCTAATTGCTGTAATCTTACCAGATATCGTATGATTACCACCCCAGTTGATGTCCTATTTTGATAACCTATCATTAAGGAGTCTCTGAATTATCCGTTTAACAACGGTTAACAGTAATCAGGTATGTACAATGAAGTTTTATAAATTACCCAAGGGTCTTCAGAACCATTCTCATCCCAAGCTTTCCATTCAATGCGCTCTCCATTCCGCCAAATACTGCTTTCACGCATTTGGCCATTTTCATACCATAAAGTACCGCTAAATTTAGGGTGATGCTTCCCTCTCCCCATTGGCTCGGAATCGAGCACCTCGGAATCGCCGTGCGCGACCTCGACGCCGCCGAAATCCTCTATACGGGGCTGCTCGGAATCGGTCCCTACAAGCGCGAAGAGGTGGCCTCTGAAGGCGTCTTGACCTCGTTTTTTGCAGTCGGAGGTAACAAAATTGAGCTCCTCGCCGCCACTCGTCCGGATTCACCCATCGCCACTTTTATCGAGAAGCGCGGAGAGGGTCTGCACCACGTAGCCTACGCGGTGGCCGACCTTCAGGCCGAGTTGGACCGCCTCGACGCGGCCGGAATCGCGCTGATTCACCGTCACCCCAAGCCGGGTGCTGACGGCAAGATCATCGCCTTTTTGCACCCCAAAGCCACGGGCGGGAGCCTGATTGAGCTCTGCCAATCCGTCGAGGACGCATGACTTCAGACGTGAGCGGCATCCTCATTCTGGTGCTCCTACTCACGGCGGCACTTGCCTATGGCCTAACTCACATTCGACGTCAGTTCGTGTGGCTTTATGCCTACACGGCCATCATTTGGGTCATGTGTCTTTTTTTGCTTTCGGTGGGCTTGCCCGTTCGCGGGTTGCTCTATATCACTTATCCCTGGAGTGTTCCGCTGCTTTTTCTGCTACCGACCTGTATTCAGCTCTATGCCAACGCGCTGTTCAAAACCAAGAGTGAGGACTGGGTGTTCTATGCGCTGTACTTAATGCCCGTATTTTCTGTCGTTGGTGCGTACGGAACTGTAGCTAACCCCACGCTCTACCAAAAGAATGTGGCGCACCTCCTTGCGGGCGAGTTTCTTGACGTGGAACACCTGTTCGGGGAAATGATGAGTTCGTTGATATACCTGACATCTTTTTCAATGATTCACTCCATCCTATTAATTCGAAGGGTGCGCGAAGCGCGCTTTACCGGCCCGGGTTGGCTGTACTGGAGCCTCCCGTGGATGCAGCTCATTCTCTCAGGGGCTGGACTTCTCGCCATCGTCATTCACGTTCTTGGCTTCGCCTCGGGTCAGTTTATGTTCACCGTCTTAAGTATGGTTTCGATTGCGCTCGGAACCTACGTCGTACTCCTTTCGCGCTATGAAGAGCGCAAACTCACCAGCGTCATTAGCGACGCGATGTTTTTTGCGCCCTCAAAGCATGAGTCTATTGAAACTTTTTTGCGGAACCTAGACGGAGACACCGTCCGCGCACTGTTTCAAGAGTTCACCAAGCCCGAACTCGCGAGTGCAAGCCTTATTTCAAGCTCTGACTGGGATTCCTTTTTGCACGAGCAACGATTCAGCTGGCCTGAATTTAAGAACCGCGTGCGGATCCGCTACGCGCTCCAAGAGCTCAACAGCGGATACCTAGCCACGAAAACTGTGGAGTCCCTCTCTCTTGAGCTCGGGTTCCAAAGCCGCAAGTCGTTTTACACGGCTTTCGAGGCCGTCACGGGCGAATCGTTCCGTGGTGAAGCGTATCGTTAAAAAGATACACAACGTACATGCTTATATAATTGATATATAAGTGTTTATAATACTAGTGTAGTTATAAAGAGTCGAAGAATTCTACATTATTGCCGTCAATTAGGTGCGTCTGAGCATTTAAATTAAATAGCGCGGCACATGAGAAAACTTAAATCATTTTTACTAGTACTATTTATTGTCGTTGGAGGTCAATTACGAGCTCAAGCTATCCAACCTCCATTGCAAGATTTATCAAATCCGGTAAATAGCGCCACTAATAGATACCTCATCTCACTTCCCGGTCATTTTTATTGGCTTACCTCAACCAGACTCGGTTCAAGTCAATTTACTTGGGTAAAGCAAATCAATGATATTGATGTATCTCTTCTTGGTGTTACTAATTACGGAGATATAGGGTCGTCTTCAAACCCGTTGAGGATGGACTACGAAGGTGGGGGGAATCAAATTCTTGGAATTTTGTACAATCAAAATGATCATAGGAAATCCTTTTTTACTTATCTCAAGGATTGCATAATTACAAATCTTATACTTCGAGATCCCTATATCACGGGGTCATACCATCAAGCAGCAGGTTTTTCTGTGTATGCGTTCAACTGTCAATTTACCAATTGTCAGGTTGCAGGAGGATTTGTTCATGGTGCGATTATGGCAAGTGCTTATGTTGCACAGGCTATAAATAGTACCTTCATAAACTGTTCTAGTGATTGCACTTTAATCAGTGACCATTGGGGGTGTGCGGGTATTGCTTATCAATGCGTTAATACAGATATAATAAAATGTGCCGTATATGGAACCTCAACTGAACTAAGCACACTTCCTGCCGGTGGGAAGAACTCGGGTCTGCCTTACAGAGGGATAGGAGGGATTGCGGGAACTGTAGATGCGAACTCTACAATAATTGATAGTTTCTGTGATGCAGATATCACTTGGAATAATTCGGCAACGGTACAGCCATTTGGCGGTGTAGCCGGGAGAAACGATGGAAAAATAGAGAACTCATATTTTTCAGGTTCTATTTTAAGCACCACACCGCGAACTAATTGTAAACCAATTGTAGGATATGGTAATGTATACAATGGGACGGGGACGCCATCAAATACTTCAGTGTATAAATCTCAACCTTATTTCTCAAGCCCAAGTCAAACTTATGCCATTCCCGTCGTTGATATGACGGACAACACACCGACGGCATATGCCACATGGTTGTCTGATGGTGGTTGGTTAATGTCTAGTGGGATAAACAACAACTTACCATATCAACCAACATCAGTTTATGTTACGTCAAGCGCGAATAGTGGCACGAGTTCTAACGTGACGGTTCCAGTAAACACAACCTATACAGTTAATCCAGGAGTTGTATTGAGTGTGGATACGCTAAAAAATTATGGAAACATCTTGCTAAGCGCTAACGCAAGTGGCTATAGTCAGTTGAAATTCAACTATTGGTATAAAAATACACCTGGAGACCGAGGCGCAAATGTCATTGCCCAAGAGCAACATCTTGAAAGTGGCTCACATTTGATATCTTCTCCTTTTGCTCAAGGGTTTACCACCACTCCAGGAGATGAAACCAAGCTCTATTCCTACGACGCTGCCGCCGGTAACTGGGCAACAATCGGCACCAACACGACTACGGCGGGCCTTGGCTTTGCGGCGCGGGTGGACGCCACACAGATTCCGTTTTTAACGGCTCCGGCGAGTGCGAGCGTAACGGGGACGCCGAATACATCGATGACCCACACCTTAGGCTATGCGTCCAACGTGGCGGCAGGCGGCTCTGGATCGGGTTGGAACCTCATCGGGAATCCCTACACTTGCGGACTGGATTGGTCGTCGGTTTCACTGACCAATGTGAACTCGGCATTTTACGTCTGGGACCCTTCCAACTCGACCTATAAGTACTACAGTGCGGGCGGAATTTCAAGTCCGGTGATTGCCCCGATGCAGGCATTTTGGGTACAGGCAACTCAGGCCGGAGCATCCATTTCGACAACGATGGCTGCGAATGGCACTGTGGCCAGCACGCCTACCCATTACAAAACGCTCCCCGATAACCTTGTGGTGTCGGTAGAAAAAGTGGGAGATTCCGCAATCGCTGACCAGCTTTGGGTAGCAAACATCCACGCTGCGTCAGACGGCTTTGACGGCGCCTACGACGCATGGAAGATGACCAACGGCCCCGCGATGCCCAATGTATACACATGGGACATCGGTGAGCGTATTGCGGTCAACGCGACAGATTTGAGTCAGGCAAAGGTGCTTCCGATGGGCTTTAGCCATGTGAATTCCGGAACCAAATTTCACGTTTCGCTCAGCCAAGTCACTAGTGGGCAGAACTACGATGTGTACCTAGAAGACAAGCTCACCGGCAACTACCACGACCTCAACCAAAGCGACTACGCCTTTACCCACCAGGGCTGGACTCAGGAGGGTCCGCGTTTTGCGCTTCACGTACGTCTGAATACTGTGGGGCTTGATGACCCAGACGCAGAGCCTCATCACTTGGTGTACCAAGACAACGACCGCCTGATGCTTAAGTCGGGTGACGACGTTACCGCCTACCGCATTTATGGCATCAACGGTCAAGAGGTAGCCCGCGGACGTCTGACTCCTGGTATGCAGCAGATTTCGGCACCCACTTCTGCGGGCCTTTACATCATTGAGTTTTTTGGGTCCGGAACCTCGATTCGCCAAAAATTCCACATCAACTACTGATCATGAAGTACGTAAGTGCCGCGCTCCTAATACTGAGCGCTCAAATCGCTCAGGGTCAAGACAGCGAGAATGCTTTTTCAGAGGCTTTCGAAGACATGTTTCAGTACGAGGAACCGGTGTTCATCGCGCAAAACACTCCGCCTCCTCCACCCGTTCCGCTCGACGGAGGCCTTGTGGCCCTTTTGGCCGCAGGTGGCGCCGTGGCCTACAAGAAGTACCGATCGGCCAAGGCATAACTGACAATGGGAACGGCATTATATAGTCCGCACCAGGAACAGCGCAGCTAATCTGCTGGGCGCACTAATCCCCGTCTTCTCTTCCTACCTTGTCAGTATGAAAAAAACGCTCTCCCTTTTTGTTGGTTTAGGCCTACTGTTTGCAACCAGCTGCGCTCGGTACACCGATGCATCCTTGCATCCGGTGAATGGCAAACAAATAGATGTGGCCTCCCGTTCGGTGTCTGAATTTGTGTTCGTTGGAACCTTGGGAATTTCTGGAAAACCCAATGTGCTCTACAGTGACCTATTGAAGGTAGCCAAAGAAAAGTACGGGGAGGACATCACCCTGTCGAACATGCGTATTCAGAATATTCGGCAAGGTTTTACCCGCCGCCAAGAAGTGCTGGTAGACGTCTACAAAGTCAAGCTATGAAGCCCGTTTTAGTGCTACTCGCCTTTACCTTGGGGACCACCCTGTGGGCGCAGACCTTATTCATTCAAGCAGGGGCTCCTGCCACCCTCTCCAAAGCCGTGAATGAATACAGCTATTGGAAGTACAATTTCCCTGGGGTTTCCGAGGAAAATGTTTTTGAAACCACACGGCTCGTAAATGCCCCAAGCCTTCATGTTGGATTGAGTGTCCCTCTGAATGATCGATTCTATGCCTTGACCAAACTTGGACTCTATGGCCGTTACGTGCGTACGATGGAGACCAACAATACTAGCTCTTATTCCGTGCCCATGCTCATGGCTGACCTCGGAATAGGGGCGCAGTTAAGCGAAAAATGGGCACTGGAGACTAGCCTTGGCTTGGATGCATTTGGTTCGGCCTCCAATTGGTCCACAGAAGTATTGTGGAAGGCTTTTGGCATACACCATCTGTATGCGGGTTTAACTATTTGGAGCGTTTCATGCTATGTGAATAACACCACCTATGATCCCAACACCGGGAACATGAATTACGGTGGGTACGATGAGCCGTTTCCAATGATCTCCGGCCATATAGGTTGGCGACTGGCTTTGGATCCCTTGCTGAGCGCTAAAAGTCCGAAACACTCGGAAATTCAGACCTTTTAGACTAGCATCCGTAACTGAAGATAACCTGAACGTAAAAGATTTGCTGCGGACGTGTGCTGTTCAAAGGCTCCAAAGCATGAACGGCCAAGATACCTCGGTGCATCCAATGCGTGCAAGGTTTGCCATCGACATTGATGGTCGCAAAGTTGTCCGCTTCCCCCGAAAAATCCACGGTGGTATCTCGCCAGCCCATGAGGGCTTTCCGCTTTTGTTCCCAATAGCCTCCCCATGCATTCTGGGTATCGATTCGGTAATGGTGCGCTGAATCAGCGAGTAGCACGGGATGAGACCAGCCTCTCCACCGAAAGGCGCTCAGCTCAAAGGCTGCATAGCGCTCACGCAACGTCTTGGTGTCATGAGATTCCTCGCTTTTTGGTACTTGGTGGAAATCAAAATTCTCATGGACCGTTTCTTCCACCATGAAGGTGATCCAGGTAGAATCGTACCGGTAGGGGTCAACCTCCAGCCAAAAGTCTTGACCCTGTATGTACTCTCCCACAAATTCTTCTACCACAAGTGTATCCCTATTCATGTGAAAGGCATAGGGTTTTTGAAAGTGCAGATCTAGTCCTTCTGAGAGCGTGACCGACCAGGCTGAATCCGGCCAGCCCTCCCAGCCGCGGTACTTCAAGGCTTCTTGGTGC
>Ga0181554_1000836_pt1 | contig 30451 bp, 12 predicted proteins | sample 011ome_16_FD_145602 | JGI IMG/M metagenome (GOLD analysis project Ga0181554, IMG submission 145602) | Coastal salt marsh microbial communities from the Groves Creek Marsh, Skidaway Island, Georgia - 011503CT metaG (spades assembly) | ecosystem: Environmental > Aquatic > Marine > Intertidal zone... | reverse complement strand
TGTCGATATTCTCATTGAAACCGCAGCCCACATCCTGCGCAGAGACCGTAACTACCAGGAATTCCTGCGATCGAACAACGGTACCCACGTGGCTGCCGGCGCCGTGCCGGCAAGATAAGATAAATAGTCGGTAAGTCTAATTGCATATTGAATAAGCGATTGGGGCCAAATACCACCATAATGGTTTTAATGGCGACAATATCGACCCATTAATAATAACGGGTGCTCGTCGTTTTTAAAGGCTGACCAAGCTAATTAATTGGCTTTTCTAGGTCAATCAACAAAAATAGCCCGGGAAACCGGGCTTATAAATATCCAGATTATACTGAAATCTTGCGTGTTGTTTGGGCGTGGCGGGAATTGAACCTTGGGTATATATAGTTAAATCAGTCACTTGTTTATGGTTTCATGCAAAACGGTGACAAAAGGGTGAGGGGAGTAGAGCTTTCTGCACTATGCAAGGCTTCACGATACCGAGATAATTTCGGGAAGACAATGGGAGGACTAATTGCGTTTCGCTCAAGCCATCGCCCTTGACAGGGGACCCCTGGCGTTCCGTGCTTTCCTGCTTCGCAATCCCAGCCCGGTTGCACCGGACCGGGGAAGCTGCGCGACGGAAGCACAGAATGCCCCCCTATCAAGGGTCGCTAAGCTCGATGGCTTGGACCTTTATAGAGTGGGGAGTTTGACTGAAGGGAGAGGGAAGGTAGTGATATGACCATATTTCAGTATGCATGATATGGTCATGCATGACCCAGATAAAAGTAACGCCTTCCAATTTTCAATGACCTGGCCAAGGCCGTCAATTATGATACACCCGAAATGGTGTAATAAATGGCAGTATTTCTGAGGTCTTTTTTAAAGTAGCACACTATGTCAATTTCCGAGCTTTTTGATCGCGTCAGTAGCGGGGTCATTCACATCATCTTCGTTCAAGGGGCTGAACGTGTCGCGTCTGGGTCGGGTTTCATGGTCAACGGTCACCTAGTAACGAATAACCATGTGTTTCGCGGCCCACCGACCTGCGATGTCTACTTGCGCTTCGCAAAAAGCGATCCTTGCAGGCTGGGGGACGGGGTGGTCATCCCTTACGCGACTTTCGCCCAAGGGCTTGTAAGCGGCTCCGACGAGAATAATTATGACTTTGCGGTTTTAGACATTCCTCAACTACGTCAGCATCAATGCCACCAGTTTCGGTTCGCTTCGCCAGAAAGGCGCCGCATTGGTACGCAGGTAGTATTTTTGGGGTATCCACTTGAGCACTTGAACCTCGTGTGTCACGCTGGGTTGATATCATCTCTTTATCTCACTGGGCCAACACAGATAATTCAAATCGATGGAAGCATTAATGCAAGCAACTCAGGTGGGCCGCTTCTTGATCTTGAAACGGGAGAGGTTCTTGGGATTATCACGAGAAAAGCTACTGGGCTAAGTCGCATGTTCCAAAAACTGCTTCTGTCTTTCGAGGACAATATCCGCGCGTTAGAGTGCGCGAAAGGGATAATGGGACTCGGTGGTGTCGACCCAGTCGCGGCACTTGTTGCAAGCCAGCACCAAATGCAACACGTCGCGCGTGAAATCGAACGGTCTGCGAACGTCGGTATTGGGTACGCGTTCTCTGCCGAACACATTGCTGGCGAGACAGCTCTCCAGTATGCATGAAGTGCGTTCTAACAGGTGATTAGACAAGGAGACGCAGAGACTTGTGCTTGTAGAGTTGCAATTGATCCTACACCTCTCGAGGCAATGCAACTGGGTGCCGGTCAACTCTGGCGTTTAAAGCATTCAACCCAGTCCTTATTTTTATTATTTGGTTGCATGCGCCGAAGGCCTGGAGGTTCGCGATTGTTATGCAATCCATCGTCCATAGACTTTTCTGATCATGCCCCAATCTTTATGGCCCATTTGGGTAGCGACCCATAGGGGGTTATCTCCGCGTGATAGCAGCATGGAAGCGAAGGTGTGGCGGGTTTGGTAGGGGGTGCGGTATTTGACGTTGGCCCGTTTCAGGGCCGGGGTCCAGACGGTTTTTCGAATGGCCTGATCGTTGTGCCAGGGCTTATTCGTGCGGGGGTTGTGAAAGACGATGTCGGCGGCACCATTCAGCGTTTGTTGATCAAGTAGGGCGGCCAGGGCTTCAGGTTGCAGGGTCACTTGGCGCATGCCGGCCTGGGTCTTGGTGATCTTGGTGGTCTTTGTGTTGCCGCGCACCTTGGCGACCCGTACATGAATGCATTGCTTGGCGAGGTCGACATCCTGCCAGCGCAGGGCGATCAATTCCGAGGTGCGGAGTCCTGACCAGAACGCGAACTGAATCAGGTTGCGTTCCTGGCCCTGGAGTTGCGCGAGGATGCGCGCGATCTCATCCGGGCTGAACGGTTCGGGTTCGCGGGTTTCCACCGGCAGATTCTTGATCCGGTCCAGCGGGTTGCGATCAATCACTTCATCGGCGTACAGGTCGGCATAGACCTGGCGCAGCGGGATCAGGATATTGTTCTTGCGCTTGCTGCAGATTGGCAAAGCTGCGAGCCAGTTTTTTATCTGGGTCTCAGCCAGTTCTCCGATAGCTGATTGCGCGCTGCAGTCACCACCCATAAAAACGGGCACCTGGGTGCCCGTTTTAGTGTTAGCCCAACTTCTTGCCGGTCTACCCGGGGGTTATTCTCCGGCCAAACCAGCCTGCCACCGCTAATAAACACAGCATCATCCCCATCTGTGCCCACTCAGAGAGTGTGGGGATTGCGTTGGGCGAGGCGCTTATTGAAATGCTCACCGCAGCCGTAGCCGACCCGCTGGTTGCGCCCGTGCCGGTGATGACATAGCTGGTCAGTTCCTGCGCCACCGCCGGCGTACCGCTGATGACACCCGTGCTGGTATTAAGGCTCAGGCCTGCCGGCAGCGGCGGAGCAATGCCGTAGCTAACCGCGCCGACAAAGCCGGTAGCCGCCAGCGTTGTGCTCGGACTGATCGGAGTTCCCGCCGTACCGCTGAGGGTTTGGCTGGCAGGGTTCAGTAAGGGCACCAAAGCTGCTTCGACCTGAACGGCGATTGTGTCGGCAGTAGCCGAGGCATAAACACCATCGGACGACTTGGTAGCAGAGATACTGCAGCTACCCGGCTCAACACCGACCAACAATGACCCCGACACGGCACACGGGCCATTCAGGACGTTGTAAGTCACGTAACCCACGCCGCCGCCACCGCTTACATTCAGTTCACTGGTTTCCCCTACCGCGATGGTCGCCGGATCGGCGGTCAAGGTCAGAGAAGCCTGCGCCATCAGTCCCACGGTGATCGTCAGCGGCGCCGAGGTCGTGGCCGCATAGCTACCACTTGCCGCCTTGGTGGCAGTGATAAGGCAACTGCCAGCACCGATGCCTGACACACTGTTTCCGGCCAGCGAGCAGGGTCCACTGACTACGCTATAGGCAACCGAGCCATCCCCACTGCCTCCCGAAGTGCTCAGGCTACTGACTCCTGCCAAATCGATCATCGACGGACTGGCCGAAACCACCAGAGGCGACTGAGCGGTCAGGCCGACGATAATCAGCATGGGCGCAGAAATCTGCTCGGCATATTGCGCGTCAGCCGCTTTGGTCGCTACCACCGAGCAAGTTCCTTTATCAAGCCCCGTCAACGTATTACCTGAAACAGCACAGGGACCACTGATCAACTGGAACGTGACTTCACCCGTCCCGGACCCCCCGGCAGCCAGGATCACCGCCGACTCATTGACGTTGATGGTGAGGGCGCTGGAGTCAGCCAAAGCATCGACCAATCGCGCCATGAGGCTGCTTTGTATGACCGGCGCAAGGTTGAGCGTCAGCGGCGATTGCGGTGCCAGTCCCACGGTCACCGTCACCGGATCAGAGGTTGCCGCGGCATAGCCGCCACTTGCGGCCTGAGTGGCCGTCACCAGACAGCTGCCGGCATCCAGTCCGGTCAAGGTACTGCCGGACAGCGAGCACGGCCCGCTGACCAGGTTGTAACTGACCGACCCAGAACCCGATCCTCCCGTCACGGATAGATCACTGGTGCCATCGACCACTAGCGAACTGGGCGAAGCCAGCAAGCTTAAAGTCGACTGTGGCACCAGACCCACTGCCACCGTAAAGGGTAGCGAGCTGGCCGCCGCATAGCTGGCATCCTCGGCCTTGGTGGCGGTGATCGTACAACTGCCCTCGCTCAAGCCGGCCAGCGTGGACCCAGAGATGGAGCAGGGTCCGCTCACCAGGCTAAAGCTTAGCGTGCCGGTGCCGGAGCCGCCGGTTGCACTGAGGGTAGCCGTACCGTAAATCTCAAGGCTGCTGGGATCAGCCAGGCCCGTCAACGCCGATTGGGGTGCCAGACCTACCGTGACCGTCAGTGGGCTAGCGTTGGCGCTGGCATAGCGATCATCGGCTTCCTTGGTCGCCGTGACGACACAACTGCCCACACTCACACCACTCAACACCGCTCCGGAGAGCGAGCAAGGACCGCTGACCAGGTTATAGATCACGTTGCCGGTACCAGAACCGCCCGTAGAGCTGAGGTTGCTGCTGCTGCCGACGTTGATCGATGACGGATTACCCAGCAAGGACAACGGCGACTGCGGCGCGAGGCCCACGGTCAGCGCCAACGGGCTGGAAGTCGCCTCGGCATAGGTCGTATCCGCCGCCTTGGTGGCGGTGATTTGACAGGTACCTGGCTGCTTGCCCGTAACCGCATTGCCTGACAGCGAGCATGGACCATCCACCAGGGTATAGCTCACCTCACCATTCCCCGAGCCACCGGCGGCATCCAGCGTGCTGGAATCGCCCACTTTCAGAGTGGTCGGGTCCGCCACGACGGAGAGTGCCGATTGCGGCGCCAGCCCTACCGTCACCGTGATCGGGCTGGACGTCACCTCGCTGTAACTCTCATCGCGGGTCTTGGTCGCCGTGACGACACAACTGCCGGCGCCGGTGCCGGTGAGGTTGTTGAGCTCGAGCTGGCAGGGGCCGCTCACCAGACTGTAGAACACATCGCCCTGACCAGAGCCGCCGGTCGTGCTGAGAGTGCTCAAGGCATTCACGGCGATGGTGGAAGGTGAGGCAACCGCCGTCAGTGCTGATTGCGGTGACAGACCCACCGTGACGGTGAGCGGAGAAGAAACCCCTGCCGCATAAAGACTATCGGCGGCCTTTGTCGCGATGACCGCGCAACTGCCTGAGACCGAACTGGTCAGGGTGTTGCCGCTGATAGTGCATGCGCCGTTGAGGACTTCATAGTTGACCGCCCCCGTGCCATCGCCACCGGTCGTGCTGAGCTGAGTGGTGCCCCCGGTATTGAGGGTCGTCGGCGCGGCGAGGACGGTAAGCTTGGACTGCGGTGACAGCCCGACAATGACGCTGGCTGGGGCAGACGTTGCGGCATTGTATTGGCTGTCCTCCGCCTTTGTGGCGGTAAAGAGGCAGGTGCCGGCTCCGGTGCCGGTCAGTCCATTGCCGCTGACGGTACACGGACCGCTGACATGATTGAACGTGACCGCGCCCGTGCCTGATCCGCCGGTGGTTGCGAGATTGCTGGTGCCATTGACGTTGATGCTGGTCGGGTTGGCCGAGGCTACCAGCAGGGTTTGATCATTGCGGTTCACCGTGATGGTCAGTGCATTGGATGTCACCGCGGCATAAGCGGTATCCGCCGCCTTAGTGGCGGTCACAGTACATGTGCCGTCGCTATTGCCGGTCAGGATGTTGCCGTTGACTGAGCAGGGGTCGCCTGCAGACACGGCGTAGCTGATCTCACCGGAGCCGCTACCACCTGAAGTGTTCAGCAGGCTCGTGCCATTGACGTTGACGTTGACCGCCGTAGAGGTCGCCACCAAGGGTGCTTGCGGGTTCAACTGCACCGTAACGCTGATTGGACTGGAGGTAACCGCAGCATAGGTACTGTCTGCCGCCTTGGTCGCGGTGACCGAGCAACTGCCGGCACCGGTGCCGGTCAGGGTAGTCCCGACGATACCGCAGGGCCCGCTGGCCACCTCATAAATAACAGCGCCGCTACCATTGCCTCCGGTAACGCTCAGGACACTGGTGGCATTGACATTGAGGGTAGAAGGATTGGCCGAAGCAACCAGGGCCGCCTGGGTATTCAGCGTTACCTGGATACTGATCGGAGTCGATGTCACCGACTCATAGGTACTGTTACCCGCCATGGTGGCGGTTACCGAACAAGTACCCTGCGCGGTACCGGTCAGGGTATTGGTATTGCTCACCTGGCAAGGTCCACTGACCACCGCATAGCTGACCGCACCATTGCTTGAACCGCCGCTGGCGCTCAGCGTGGTTGTGCCATTGACAGCGATAGAACTCGCTGCTGACGAGGCGGTAAGGACCGCCTGTTTAGCCAGGCTCACATCGATCGTCACCGACGTGGTGGCGGTATTGGAACCGCTCGTGCCGGTGATGACATAAGTCGTGGTCGTTTGTGCGGCCGTGGGTGTGCCGCTGATGACACCCGTGGTGCTATCAAGGCTCAGCCCGGCAGTCAGCGAAGGCAGCACGGTATAAGTCACGCTGCCGCCAAAGCTGGTGTTGGGCGTCAGCACCGCCGTGGCGCTGATAGCCGTGTTCACCGTGCCACTGACCGATTGAGTGGTGGGCGTCAGTGCCGGTGCCAATGGCGTGGCCGATGCGCTGGCGCTGGCGCCACCGGTTCCGACCGCATTCGTCGCGGTGACCGTAAAGCTGTAGGTCGTGCCATTGGTTAAACCGGTCACGGTACAGCTGTTGGCTGTGCCTGTGGGGCTGCAGCTGCCGCCAGGGGTACCAGTCACGGCATAGCCGGTGATGGGTGAGCCGCCATTAGTGTCGGGGGCCGACCAGCTGATAATGGCCGAAGCATTACCGGCCTGCGCGCTGACGGCCAGCGGGGCGCCCGGGACAGTCTGCGGGGTGACGTTCCCCGAGGTGCTGCCGGCTGGGCCAGTGCCCAGACTGTTGGTGGCCGTCACGCTGAAGCTGTAGGCCGTGCCATTGGTCAGGCCTGAGACGATGCAGCTCACACCTGAGGTCGTGCAGGTCTTGCTGGCATCCTGATCGGCCACCACGGTGTAGCTGGACGTCGCCGGTGTATTGGCGCTCGGCGCCTGCCATTGCACGGTCGCTTGGGCATTACCCGCCGTGGCCGTGACTGTTTGCGGCGCGCTGGGGATCGCACCCGGCCTCACGGCAGCACTGGCAACACTAGCGACAGACGAGCCATAACTGTTTCTCGCCGTCACCGTAAAGGTGTATGCCGTGCCATTAGTCAGGCCGGTTACGGTGCAGCCGGTACTGGAGGTCGTACAGGTTCGGCTACCGGGGCTGGATGTGACGGTGTAGTCAATGATCTTACCGCCGCCGGTATTGACCGGAGGTGTCCAGCTAACACTGGCCTGGGTGCTAGTCGCGGTGGCGGCAGTATCGGTCGGCGCATCCGGCACGCCGAGCGGGGTCACGCTCGCCGTGTCCGCCGGACCCGGTCCGACGCCGTTGACCGCACGCAACGCAATCACAGCGTTCACGCCCTTGGCCAGACCGGTGATGGTGAGCGGCGATGACGTCGATGACGGACTGCGACTGATCCAGCTGCCGCCATTGATGCTGTATTGGTAATTGGTCAGGGCGGAGCCACCCGTAGCGCCGGCCGTGAAGGCGATGGATATCTGACCGAGGGGACTCCTCGAAGCGGTCGCGCCGGTAATGGCAGGCGCACTCGGAGTCGTCGCCGGGGTAACGCTAACGGACGCCGAGCTGGTCCCGGCGCCGGCCGCATTGATGGCACGCAAATAAATTGTGTATGCAGTACCGTTGGTCAAGCCCTCGATGATGACCGGGCTGGTCGTGCTGCCGGATGAGATCCAGGCGCCCGCACCGATCTTGTACTCATAGCCCAGCACCGGATAAGTGCTGATGGGGTCGCCATTGAACGTCTGCGTCGGTGCGACAAAAGCTATGCTGGCCTGCTTGCTGGCCGGTGTGGCCAACAATGAAGTCGGCGCCTGAGGACGGATATTGGCGATATTGGCACCATCCGCGGTGTAGCCATACTCACCCGAGCCGGCACTGTTGGAGGCCAGTACCCGGAAGAAATACGTGCCGGGAGCCAAGCCTGTTGCGGTACAGGTGAGCGTGCTGCCCCCTATGCTTGCGCAGCCGGTAGGCACGACATAGCCGCTGGGCGGGGTTGTAGTCATTTCTACCGTATAGCCGGTAATGGCTGAACCGCCTGTTGCGGGAGCTGCCCAGGTCAGGACTACGGTCTGCGCACCGCTATTGGCCACGGCGGTGATATTGCCGGGAATACCGGGCGGATCGGCAACCGGTGTCACACTGACTGCCGACGAGGCCGTGCCGTTGCCCAAGGCATTGACACCTCGCAGCAGGATATTGGCCGCCGTGCCATTGGTCAGTCCGGTGATGGTCACCGGGCTGGTAAAGACACCGGTAGACGTCCAACTCGATCCGGCATTAACACTGTACTCGTAGCTGGTAATCGGTGAGCCGCCATCCGCGCCGGGGGTGAAGCTGATGGTTGCCTGGCCGTTGCCGGGGGTGGCGGTGAGACCGGTCGGGGCGGCAGGCGTGCCGACCAGAATAGTCTCGGCCGAACCCGGCCCATTGGCATTGATGGCACGCAGGCGGATGGTGTTCTGGCCCGTCAGCCCGGAGAGGGTGAAGGCGTTGTTGACCACATTGGCCGCCAGCCAGTTTGTACCATCCAGGCTGTACTGATAGCCGAAGCCCGATCCTGTGGGCGGTGTGAAGCTGATGGTCGCTTGGCCAGCGCCGGGGATGGTAGCGGCCAGGCCGGTGGGGGCACCCGGCAGCGCACCAAGCGTCAGGTTGACCGCGGCGGTGCCGCTGCCGGTCGCATTAGTGGCGGTCACGGTGTATTGCGCCGCGCCGGGGCCGGATTGCTCAATGGTCAGGTCGTCGATGGCTTGTCGACTGTAAGCTGCCACCGTGCGCGCTGCAAATATATGCTGCCAATTTGAGCGGTCGGCTGAGAGGTACTCTGCCGGCAAAGCCAACTGGTTGAAGATAACCGTGTCAGTTCCCGCGCTCGGATTATTGAGCAGCGTCAGGGTCAACCGGCCCAGTCGGTCAATCTCTACCTGTACCTCTTTTCCGGTGCCCACCCAATCCATATTGGGAGAATAGGCAAGAACATTATCGACACCCGGCGTTGTGCCAGGATCATTGCCCTTCACCCCATAAAGCACCCGCACGCCCCGGTAACCTGCCGCGCCGCTCGTCCCATAGGAGTCAAATGAGACCGACAAACGCGGACCTACGCCCACCTCGGCATTCTGTGCCAGACTCCCTGCGGAAAGATCGGGGCTATCGGTGAAGCTATAACTCACACCATCTGCGCCATAAGTCGCGCCTGAGGCACCACTGATACTCAACTTGAAAGCAACACGGTAAGCCTGCGCATTCACACCGTTACCCACATCGCCCAGCACGCTGAAGGCACCCTCTTTATCAGTGCTTGCAGTCGTCAGCACAATGCTGTTACTTGTGAGGCTGGCATCCGCCGACACAGCCGCCTGCTTCAGGTCGCTAGTCCCAAAGTCATTGCTGTACCAGGAGGCCAAGGCACCGCCGGCGGATGAGTTGCCGGTAGGGGTGCCGCTGATAACGCCGGTGCTGGTGTTCATGCTCAGGCCGTCGGGCAGCGGCGGCTGGATGCTGAAGGTCGCCGCCGTGGCGCCGGTATAAGTGGCCGAGGGCGACAGGGCCGTACCGGGCGTACCGGTCAGGGATTGCGTCGCCGGGCTCAGTGTGGGAGTGGCCAGTGCGCTCACCGTCAGATTCAGCGTCGAAGTCGCGGTCAGCGTGCCGCCGGTGGCGGTGACGGTATGGGCCGTGGCTGCCTGCGTGGCGGTCGGCGTACCGCTGATGACACCGGTGACTGTGTTGAGCGACAAGCCTGCCGGCAGACTGGGTGTAAGCGTAAAGCTCGGTGCCACACTGAATCCGCTCGGGGTCAGCACCGCCGTCGGCGTGAGCGGCAAGCCCTGGGTAGCGTTGACAGTCTGCGTAGTGGGGCTGAGCGTAGTCACTGGCGGCGAGGCACTGCCGGTGACGCTGCCACTGCCGTTGCCGTAGCCACTGCGGGTCACGGTAATGGTGGCGGTGGCGGTGGCCCCCGGCGTCAGACCGGTCACAGTCAACAGGCCACTGCTGATGCTGACACTGCCCGCGGTCGCCGCACCGGCCCAGGTGTAATCGGCATCATAGTTGCTGATACTGACGGTATAGCCATTCGCGGTGGCGACCGGCGTCCCGAAAGTCGGGGTCAGCGCGGCGCCCTCGGCGACGGTGAGGTTGACGCTTGCGGTACTGCTGCCGCTGGTGGCACCGGACCCGGTGATGGTGTAGCTCGTCGTGGACAGCACGGTGGTGGGCGTACCGCTGATAACGCCAGTGCTGGTATTGAGGCTCAGCCCCGCCGGTAAGGAGGGACTGATGCTGTAGGTGACCGCACCACTGAAACCGCTGGCACTGAGTGCGCTGGAGGATGTGATGGCCGTTCCGACCGTGCCACTGAGCGTTTGCGTGCCGGGACTGAGCAGGGCGGCAACCGATGCGGTGCCGGTGACCGAGGCGCTGCCGTTGTAATAATTGTTGCGGCTGCTGAAGATCGTGACTTCCGCTGAGGTGCCGGGCGAGACGCCGCTGACCGTCACCAGGCCGCTGCTGTTGATGCTGACGCTGCCGGCTGTCGTCTTGCCGCTCCAGGTATAGGCGGCGTCATAATTGCTGATGGCAACGGTGTAGCCATCCGCCGTTGGCTGGGGGGTGCCCAGGGTCGGCGTCAAGGCCGGTCCGTTATCCACCGTCAGGCTCACCGTGCTGGTCGCGGTGCCGCTAATGGCCCCGGTGCCGGTCAACGTGAAGTTGGCGGTGGTTTGCGCCACGGTTGGCGTGCCGCTGATGACGCCGGTGCTGGTGTTCAGCGTCAGACCCGCCGGCAGGGCCGGACTGACGGCATAGCTGACGGAACCATTCAGGCCAGTGGGTGTGGGGGCGCTGCTCGGCGTGATGGCCGTGCCAACGGCGCCACTCAGTTTTTGCGTGGATGGGGTCAACGCCGGTGCTGAGTCGCCGGAGAGGCTGACCAAAGGCGTTTCGGATCTTTCCGCCAGCACCGCCGTGCCCCCGGCTGGGATCAGGCTGCTACCGCCGCCGCCGCCGCCGGCACCCCCGGTAGACCATGTGCCACCACTGCTGCCGCCGCCGCCGCCGCCGGCATAGCCACCGCCACCGCCACCTCCACCCAAAGTGTTGTCTGGATCAGTAGCACCACCCCCGCGCCAGGGGGGTGTCCCTATCTTTGGGTACGCTGGAATTCCTCCAAATCCAGTTCCACCTGCTCCAGTTAGTGGTGCCCGAATCCCGTTCTGACCTGAATTACTGCCATCACTGCCGTTTAGAGTCGAAGCAAAACCCGCCCCGCCGATACCACCGGTCGCCGCTCGTCCGCCCGCTGCCCCGTTGGTCGCAGTCCCCCCTCGGCTAGCAGCACCGCCTGCACCGCCACCGGTCTCTATCGGGCTGCTGGATATTCCGGCATCGCCCCCCAGACCTGCTACCGAGGTAACAGAGTCTTCTCCGCCGCCACCGCCACCGCCACCGGCCACGACCAGCGGCCCTACCGATGATGAGACGGTCGAGATTGACGAGTAACCACCCCCCGCGCCCGCACCTTTCACACGAGTGGGGGGGACAGGCTGGGCTACGGTAATGTAAAGGGTATCCCCCGGGGTCACAGCCAAGTTACCGGTAATCTTGGCGCCACGTCCGCCGAGGATAATCTTTTCTGTATTGCTGGTTGAGGTTCCGTTTCGCCCATGTGCTCCGACTACGGTGTAGTTAAGACTGGTGGTGCCGGCCGGGACGATGCATGAATAGTCACCGAAAAAACTCGATCTGAAACCATTGCAATTGGGTAAATAACTATAAAGGCTATTTCCGTTATTTGTCCCGCCTACGGTGGTGACATTTACACTAGCCCTTGTGGAAGTCCCTGCAGAGGTGGTGCAGGTGGCAGAGGTATTCGACACCACCGTATAGCTGGCACAAGCCTGACCACCCACGGTAATGCCAGTGACATTGGTAAAGCCAGTGCCGGTGATAGTAATGGTGGTGCCCCCCGCCGCCGGGCCATTGCTCGGCGAGACAGTGGTCACTGTGGGCGGCGGTTGCTTGTAAGCGAACAGGGTGTTGGCAGCATTCGACCCGCCTGCTGTGGTCACGACAACGCTGGCGGGGCCGATGGTGCCCGGCGGCACAACGCAGCTGGCACTGGTGGGGCTGTTTACACTGAAACTTTGACAGGCCACGCCACCGATTGTGATGCCAGTGACGCCACAAAAATTGGTTCCGGCCAGCCTGGCCGAATAGCCTCCCGCTGAAGACCCCGAAGCCGGTGACACCGCCGTCACCGTGGGCGCCGGGGATGGCGGTGGTGGGTCAATCGTTATGACCAGTGAGTCGGCTTTGGAACCCGTCCCCCAGGTCCAGGTGTAGGTGCCGGCGGTCAGTCCGAGACTGCAAAGGCTGGAGTCGTTGTAGGTCGCCGTTCCACTCAAAGCCGCGCCCGATTTATAGCCTTTCGGCAAGAGTGGCCCTTCTGTCGTATTGTATCGGTATATGCCAACAATAGAGGAGCCCGTTGTTAATGAAGCCATGGATGTGAGGTCCGTACCAAAACTATAGGGGCCCTGAAAGGTCTGACTTGTATGAACTAGCGCTTCCCTACCGGCACCGACAATCAAAAGACCGGATCCTGGGGTTAAATTCGGTGGAGAAACTATAGTCGTCGTACCAGTGAAACTCCCAGTCTTGGCAGAACCCGTCAGCGTCATCTTGACTTGACTGCCTGACTGAGTGACTTTGATATCAATGCGCGCCATCGATGTCAGCGGGACCAAGCCCAGCCATAGGCCGATCATCACCCACAGCCAACGACCTGTATTCTGTATCCGATGGTTCATGCGCTCGTTACTCACAGATCTTTACTCATGTGTAAGAAAAAAGTGGCACGAACCTAACACACCCCAAAAAAGAAACCTTACAAAAGCTTACATTCTGCATCCGGGCAGATCGCACTCCAGTCAGGGGGCTATGCTCTGTTCGAGGCCCGGAGCACTCTTCGGCTTGTGCTTGATGGTGGAGAAAAGGCGTTCGGGACATGATCATTGGCCTTCATCAGCAGGGGAACCACCCCAGCCATTCGGCGCGAGATTTAGTTTTCTTCCTTCCGTAAGCGATCCTTGCCCCGTCTGTACAACACCACCCTCTCCTTGATTTGCAGGCGAGGGGAGCAGCGTGACCCTGTTGGCGACGCCCCGCATCGGACTGGCCAAATTTATAACCTGGCTTTAAATATGCTAAACCCGCGATCAATAATATCCAGCAGGGAAGGGGGGTAATTGGTGGGGGTGATTAATATCGTTGACCAGTACCTTAAAAAAAGAAACCCGCCATTTAGGCGGGTTTCATAAGCGCTAGTCATACATTGGTTATTGTAGTTGCTTGGCTACATTGACTACTTTCTCGAACATCGTTGCAAAGTAACCATTTAAAACAATAGGTTCTATTGGGCCTGTTAGCGCATCTGCTACTCCGCTACTCAGGGCAACCGGCCTACCAACATAATTGGCCGTAATGTTGAGGGTTGCGCTTATATTATCCAGCACCAATTTAACTCCCAATCCAAATGTGCCTTTCAGCTGGCCGTTTGGAAGCACCTTGCCGGTGAATGTATTTTTAATAATGGTGGCCTGTCCACCCATTTCCTCAATTTGCGCAATCAGCGGCGCTAGATCGGCAATTGCCTTAAAGTTCGTCCCGGTAGTCGTGGCCCACATGCCGGAAATCGCTAGCGGGGTGCCCATTAAGTTCATGTTCATCGTAAAGTTTCCAGGTTGCCCCGACGGCGCTGAAAAATTAGCAGCCAACCCGACAAAACTACCTAATACCCCCATATCAGGACTACTTACATTGGCGGTAATGATGCCTGGCACTTTAAGGTTTATCTTGATTGGCCCTGCCATCTCATAAGCGCCATTCGGCTGACTATATGAATTGGCTACAACATCCCGAGGTACAAAAGTAGATTGTGATTCCGCTTGAAGCCCACAGCCGCCCTGCAAAACCGCACTCGCCAGAACAACTGTTACAGCTAGAAATTTCTTTAACATGACTGCATCCTCCAGATTAATCAATGGCTCCATGTTATGGCCGGAATCCTCCTTGTTATTTCCATTGAATTGTTTCAACAATATTAAAAGTAGTCGGCATTTATTTTCTGTCAAGCTGGTGCTGACATCACCCGAGGTGACTCTCAAATAAAATTACCGATTGAATGTCGAGTGACTGATCATTGGCACATTAGCCACTTCCCTGGCGCTGGTTATGCTGGGCGTGCGCGATAAACTCGATTTGCCTCAACCGGGCGTTGCGAAACGGAATAGCAAGACAAATGACAGGTAAGTTTGTGTGCATGAACAGACCGCACTGAGTGGCTATCGAATCATGTGGATGATGGTGATGTTCGATTTGCCGGTGATAACACCATCAGAGCGAAAGGCTGCCAACCAATTCAGGCTCAAATTGTTGGATATGGGCTTCTTGCGGTGCCAGCTAAGCGTGTACATGCGCTTTTGCACTAGCGACGCGCAGGTACTTTTCTTCTGCCGTATTCGTCAATAACCTTTGTAATATCATATGGTTATTGGCGTTCTAGTGTAGCTGATTGGGAAATGAGCTCTGACCGGAATGTTCAGGTGCGAATGTAGAAATAGCATTTTTATGGGATTCGCTGTGCTATTCGCTGTGACTAGAATGCAGCCGTCCCTTCATCTGCAAACCTACCGAGAATAACAATACATATGATCATGAAAAACCATTCTTTGGATTTTTTAGCGGCGTCGAAACGATCAATTAACTCGGCAAGCGGTCGGTTTGCCTCCATGCGCGTCATGCTATCGGTGCTGTCTCTGGCACTTTCAGTCAGTATCGCCGCACCCGAGATTGCGGCTGGCGAACGCCACGCCTTTCCATCGATTCGATTACAGGCAAAAGCAAGAGGAATAGAGGCTGTCAGAAAGCTGGGTGTCAATTTGGACAAGGTAGCCAGTTGGTATGGGATGACGCCTGATCGGCTTGCCGAAATCCTGGAAAAGGATGCCGATGCATGGGTCGACAAATCAGGAAGGCTACTCTTTATCGATCAGTTCCCCCCTGTCCCCGAAGGCGCTGGCTCAATCGACGATAGTGGCTCTATCCTTGATCCGGGCCCCTATCCCGTGTCCGATACTTTCAAGTTGCACAGCAAGCCGGGTGCCCAACGATTGATTTATCTGGATTTCAATGGTCATACCACCACGGGCAGCGCTTGGAACTCCGGCACAATCGTTGCGCCGGCTTTCGATCTGGATGGTATATCTACCGAGTTTAGCAACACCGAATTGAACCGCATCCAGGCAATCTGGCAGCGGGTCGCTGAGGACTTTGCCCCCTTCAATGTAGACGTCACCACCGAGGAGCCGTCTCCGGACCTGCTCAATCGCACCAGTAGTCTGGATCTGCTGTATGGTACGCGTGCGGTAATCACGCATTCGTCCATTGGCGTTTGCACCGGTTGTGGCGGTGTAGCGTATGTGGGTGTTTTCGACTGGTATTCATCCATCAACCCCACCTATTACCAGTCTGCCTGGGTCCTGTATGACATGTTGGGCGCTGGCGATGAGAAAAACGTCGCCGAGGCCATCTCACATGAGGTAGGGCACACCCTGGGGCTGAGTCATGACGGCACGTCTACTACCGGCTATTACACCGGGCAGGGTTCGGGAGTTACCGGTTGGGCCCCCATCATGGGTATCGGCTACAACCAGAACACAGTGCAATGGAGCATGGGTGAGTATGCGGATGCCAACAACAAGGAAGATGACTTGGCAATCATTCAGGACTACGGTCTGCCGCTCAAGGCGGATGTCGTAGGGGATACGAAAGAAACCGCTGCCCCACTGGGCGGTACCTCGGCAGGCGGCACTGTGACCGTGAATGCTGGAGGCGTCATTGAAACCCGTTCCGATGTGGATGTTTTCAGTTTTTCAAGTGGCGGGGGCCCCCTTGAGATTACGGTCAATCCTGGTCTGCGCAGTCCAAATATGGACATATCCCTAGTGTTATTGGATATGGCAGGTAACATTATCACCTCATCCAATCCCGAGACCGACCTTAAAGCCTCCCTCTCAGCGACGCTATCACCTGGCGGTTATTTCCTAAAGATCGATGGGGCGGGTTATGGTGATCCGGCTATCCTCGGCTATTCGGACTATGCCAGCATCGGGCGTTATACGATCAGCGGAACATATACAGCTGCAACTTCCGTGGCTCCGGTGGCGGTAGCGTCTGCCAGCCCGCTAAGCGGCAATGTTCCCCTTAAGGTTGGCTTCTCTAGCAATGGGTCCAGTGATAGCGACGGTACGCTCGTGGCTTATGCTTGGGATTTTGGCGATGGCACCAAGTCTGCCGAACCCAACCCATTGCATACCTATTCAACTGCGGGGACGTACAAAGCGGTACTGACCGTATCTGATTCACAAGGCCTTAATAACAGTGCCGGTGTCACCATCGTCGTGAAGCAAAATATGGCCATGACCACCTTGCATGTTGACAGCATTGTCCTGCGTTCAATTAAGACAGTGAAAGGCAAGATAACCAGTTACAACTGTACCGCTAGTGTCATCGTGAAAAACTACAGCGGCGCACTCGTCAGCGGTGCAACGGTCAATGGGCTCTGGACCGGTGCAACGTTCAATGGGCTCTTTAGCGGAGCCACCTCTGGCACCGCCAGAGGCATCACCAACGTTTCCGGTGTGGCTACGATCACCGGGCCAAAAACTGGCTCCAGGGGTACCTGCACCTTTGCTGTCAGTCGTATCAGCCTTTCGGGCTGGACCTATGATCCGAAACAGAACGTGGAAACCAGGGATAGCCTGACTTACTAACCACAGGAGTAGGAGGGTTGACGGTTTCTTCCCCGTCAACCCTGTTCTGGTGCGGATTTAGTCTGATACCCGGCTCGGTGCCAGTAGTGTTAGTACAGATCAAATAAACGGCCCAGCCCCTATGGCTGATGTGACGCTTTTTCCAGGCCTTAGGGTCCAACCGGGATCGGCTTTGTCCCATATATCCACGGTTCCCATCCAGCTGTTTCACCCCGCAGTCATTGAGATAGTGCCGGGCTTCAGTACAGCTCTTCATTTCCTTGCAAAAGCTTTTTTCGCCGCAGTCTACCCAGGGGGGTGCTTTGCGGGTGATGGCAAGATGCTGCGCTTGAAGGCTCGCTACGGTCGGTGGAGGCTTTGGCATCCAAGTCAAGACATAAACTTAGGCCGCGCTCTCACATGGCAGGCTACACCGCAAACCTGCCAAATCCATATTTCCTTCCCACACTAAAAGCCACAGCGGGGTACATTGACCGCTTAGGCAGTTGGGCTACAGTCATTGATTCCACATTCACTTGAAAGGACTTCATGTCAGACACTAGTCGATCCGCTTCTCGCAATCAGTGGCGAAATACCGATACGGGTTATTCCTGGTGCCGGGTTACGATGGTCCTCTGGCTGTTGTTGGTCACACCGACGGTTGTGGCACAGGACCTCATCACCGAGCGGGCGGTGTTTGAGGATACCGATGCAGCGCTGAATTTTCAGCAGGTTCAGACCAAGACATTTACTCCGTTTAGTGACATTCTCAGCCGGGGTTATGGACGTTCGGCTCTCTGGATTCGACTACGCATTCAACCTGAATCCGGCGAAGAATATATGCCGGTGATTTTGCGAGTTCGCCCCGGCTATCTTGATGAAGTTCGTCTTTATGACCCCCAATACCAGTCAATGGGCACCCAGGTTACTGGAGACAGCATGCCTATTGCTGGTGACGACTATCGATCGCTCAATATCAATTTGGTGATTCCTCAGGGAGACCGGACGCGAGATGTCTGGTTGCGCATCGTTTCCAGTAGCACCCGGTTGTTCGAGGTGCAGGCCCTGAATCATCGTGATGTTCTGCAACAGGATCGCGTTCAGGAGATCCCATATGGGATATTTTTGGCTGCCATTGGGGTGCTCGCCCTGTGGGGCGCCGTTCACTGGATCATGAGGCCGGATCGGCTGATGTTGCTATTCACTGTGAAGGAAGCCGTCGCGCTCCTCTTCATGCTGGGTTATCTGGGCTATGCGCGCCTGCTCTGGCCCAGCGCGGTGACCTTCATCCAAGCCGGTCAGTACACCGACGGTCTTCTTCCCATCTACAGCAGTGTTGGATGCTTATTTGATTATTACGTGCTGCGGTCTTTTCGCGCCCATCCCAAGGGACTGCGGGTCCTGCGTGGTCTGGCGATCCTCTTTCTCGTTGAGTATGGGCTGATCGGGTCTGGCCATCCGCAACAGGCCTTCATGCTCAATGGTATCGGGCTATTGATGGTCGTCAGTCTGACTGTCTTGCTGGCGATCAGTACTCCCGATTCGAGCAAACTTGCCCCTGAAGAACGTCCGCCCTTATCACGGCGATCGCTCATCCTGCTTTACACCCTTATCTTTCTCGGCTTCATGGCTTCGCTCCTGCCGCTGTTCGGGTTGACCAAGGCCAGCTTTCTGGTTTTTGACGGTTTTTTGTTTCACGGACTCGTTTCGGGTCTGGCGATGCTAGTTCTGATGATGCGCCGTGGTCGCGAAAATGAACGGCGGCTCTCCGCTGCCGAGGCAGCCCGCGAGTTTGCCGAGCGGCGGGCTGAGGCCGAGCAGAGACAACGGCAGGACCAGGCCCAGTTTCTCACCATGTTGACGCATGAACTTAAGACTCCGCTAGCCGTGGTCCGGATGGTGCTAGGATCAAGGGCACCCACAGACCAAATGAAATACGAGGCCGAGCGCTCCATCATCGATATGCACAACATCATCCAGCGCTGTATGCAAGTTGAACAGTTGGCGGATCCAGTCGACCCTGATCGGCTCCATGCCTGCTGTATTGTCGATGAATTAACCGACCTGATTCACAGCTTTAGCCAATCTAGCCGCATCCGCCTGCTCACCGTCGACCTTCCGACGGTGGTCACCGACACCATGCTGTTGCGCATGATCGTTGCCAATCTGATTGATAATGCGTGCAAATATGGTCCCGAGGCGAGTCCCGTGACTCTCAGAGTGACACCAAAGCTGAGCAACAATCAGACGTGGATTTGCCTGCGGGTTGAAAACCGACCTGGCAAGACCGGGTGGCCGGACCCATCCCAGCTTTTCAAGAAGTTCTATCGCTCCCCTCGAGCCCAACAATACACCGGTAGCGGTCTGGGATTGTTCCTATCCACCCAACTGGCACAACAATTGGGTGGGCAATTGCGCTACCGCCCAACAGATACCGAGATAGGTTTCGATTTATGGATTCCCGCCTGAACATCATCTTGATCGAGGACCACAATGCGCTGCGTATGGTCACCGCCAGCACTCTTAACCAGGAGGGGCATGACGTTATCGCACTGACCTGTGCCGAAGATCTGGAAGATGAGGCGGGCGCCAGAAATGCAGACCTTTTCATTATTGACATCAACCTACCGGGCGAGAATGGTCTCAGTCTGGCCCGGCGCCTACGGTCCGTCCATCCGCAGGCGGGCATCATCATGCTTACCGGGCGTGACCAAACGAAGGACATGCTGGATGGCTATGGCTCCGGGGCCGATCTCTATCTTGTCAAGCCGGTGGATCCTCAAGTGCTGTTATCCGCCATCAACTCACTGGCACGCCGCATCAAACCAGCCATGGCCACAAGCGTGGACTTGACCGTCGATACCCTGAGCCTGGTGCTTCGGTGCCAAAAGCAGGAGGTACCGCTGACAGCGCTCGAGGTCAGGTTGCTAACCGGACTGGCACGTGCACCCGGTCAACGGCTGGCGCAATTTCAGCTGGCGGAACTCCTTGGCCAGGATGGGGATGCCTATAACAAGAGGGTCCTCGAAGTTCGGATTGCCCGTCTACGTAAGAAACTTATCGATGCGGGCGCCTCAGCCGACTGCATCAAGGCTCTGCGTAATGAGGGCTACCAACTTTGCACCCTACTGCAGATACGATAGCGGTATCCAAATCCCTCCTCGGTGGTGGCCCTGATGAGCCAGCTGCTCCGATTGATTCCCACGTTGGCTTTCCTTCGGACGGTACTGGTCATCCTCAGATCAGTTCAAGCGCACTTGACAGAGACCAACTTAACTCGTCAGTCCACTTGATGAAGCTCCGCATCAGTTGAATGCTGCGGGCAAATCCTGTCGGCCGCCCATAAGAAACCCAAGCTAAAACAATAAGCTGTTATGGCCTGCCGTTTTTGGCGGACAGCCGTTGAGCTTTTGAGAGGTTTCTTTTCCAAGCCATGATCTAATCGCACTACCTCAGGCCTAACCACGAAAAACCGAAATCCGCTGCATTCTTTTGCTCAGGAGCAATAAAGGACACAAATGATGAATAGTTTAAGTATACGTCTGGTAAATCTGGCCAGTATCAGTGCAGTGTTATTGCTTGCCGCACTTTTCAGCCCAGCCCATGCAGGGGCCGGGTACTACTTTTATTTAACAAATAACATGACCAAAGGCTGGTTCAGTAACGCAGATGATACTTACCCACGCGTCACCATTCATGTAGCCGGCGGATACAATTGCTGGTATCCAAATTCAATAGGAGATTGGAATCAATATGCGATACCGGGAGATTCCGAGATACCTTTATATGCTGAAGCCGAGGACTTCACCCTGAATGGATGTTTTTTTGAAACTTCTTCTGTGGTGATAGCGCTTTATGTACAGACTGACCCTGACTCCGCCTGGGTCCAGTTAGGTGAGCGATCAAAACTATGGAATGAGGGTAACTTAGAAAACGGATTCTACATTAACCCAGGATTGCCTTATACACTCCCCCTGACTAGTTTGTGTGGCCTTAGTATCCAGAATACCTTTCTCCCGGCTACTAATATGAATCAGGTGAAAGTGAGTGGCACTCCAAAGTTAGACGGCTGCCAAGACGCACATATTGCCTCTGCTACGCCGGTTGCATTGCCATTAGCCGAAACAGCCTCAACTCAAAACCCTCCGGTCGGCGTCAAAACTTTCAAACTCAAGGTCGGGCAAACCCGAAAAGTTAAGCTACCAAAATTGGATCCTTTCTCTGTGTGGGAGTTGGATGGCGGCACATGTCAAGGAGACCCTGCCATCGAATCAGACTTAAAAGCTAATTACACCAAGCGCAGGGTATTACCACAGACAGTGAATGTGAGAGGTACCGCCACTGGGCAGCGAACCTGTTCCTTAACGGCATACCATTATCCAGAGCGTTCAGTTGTAACGCAGGGTAAGATTTTATTTATTGTCAAGTGATTATTGGGTGCCAGCACTCTCTGAGTACCCGAAACCCGCAACCGCGAGGTGAATTGGCTTTTGGGGGCCGACTTTAATTGACGTAACAGGCGATTCTCTCTGGCCGATATAAAAACTAAATTCAATGATCCGGAAACTATCTGCCGGATAGGGCGGGTATGTTGTGAGCTTTTGTGAGGATTATTTCCAGGGCCATTTTTACCGATCCCCGCATTGTCTTGGTTCTGAAAAATAGTGAATTTATTAGTCAGGTCAGGAACCCGCTTAAAAGGTTATTTCAGTAGTGAAAACATACCCATACGTTTTGGAGAGATAAAATGTTTGTAAAATTCCTCTTGAATAACCTGTGCGTGGCTTGCACGCTCTGGCTTTCGATTACCACTACCGTGGTTCTGGCCAATACCAGCAACCCGGCCAAGGTGACGCCCTTGCGTCCGGTTGATGCCTCCAGTCCGTTCACCTTCCAACAAAAGATGCCGGATGTACCGAATGACATAGCCCGCAAGTACATCGCCATTGATACCAGCGGGTTATCTACCTGCGCCGTCCGGGCCAGGGACCGGGGCATCGACTGTTGGGGCGCCAACGACCTGGCGCAGGCTCAACCGCCGGTCACTGGTAAATTCAGGACGCTGTCGATGGGCGGCAGCGTTGGTTGCGCCTTGACCACGGCAAACCGACTCCTTTGCTGGGGTCAGAAAAATAGTCGTCCAGGCCCCGATGATGCTCGGCTGCACTACTCGTCCGTCAGTACGGGGGAAGGTCATGTCTGCGCAATTCGGACCGGCAGCCATGCTGTCGAATGTTGGGGCAACAACTCCCATGGCCAGCTGAATAGCCCTGCCGGAGCCTTCAAGTCCATCTCATCACGGACGAACAAATCCTGTGGTCTTCGCATGAATGGGCAACTGGAATGCTGGGGTGACAAGGCCTTCATGAGCTACCCTCGACCCGTCGGCAAGTTCAAGGATTTGTCGGTGGGTAGCCTGCATGGCTGCGTCGTCAGGACGGATAATGACGCGGTCGTATGCTGGGGCAATGGCCTTTATGGTGAAGATCTGGCACCGGCCGGGCGATTCAAATCCATCACAAGCGGGACAGACCATACCTGCGGCGTGCGGGGAGACAGTACGATCGCATGTTGGGGACGCAACCAATGGGGTCAGTTGGATATGCCCTCTGACGTACGCGTTATTTCCCTGAACGCCGGTGGCGCCCAAACTTGCGCCCTGAACAGAAGCAGGGAGGCGCTTTGTCGCGGCTCATTTGCATCGGGTGGCGAGTCTTCCTCTGAATCTGCCAATGGCTTGCAAATATCGCAAAATCAGAGGGTAACTGCCCAAGGTGCCGGTAGTTGGGCGGCGGGTGTGGTGACCAAATTTGTAGGAAACCTATTCATCAAGTGGGGTGATGCCAGCAATAGCGAGACATTATTGTTCCTTGGTGGATTATTGGGCTCCAAGTCAAACAAGGAGACCAACGAAAGATTCCAAGCAATGCAAAAACAACTGGATGCTCTTGCGGAGACACTGACGGCCGTGGACAAGAAAGCAACCGCGATACTCACTGACATCAAAACCCTGCAATGTGATGACAAGCTGGGTGACCTCGATGCATCGGTTATTAATATTCGTGCGGCAATGCGCTTATACCAGGGCACCGGCAATCCACTCACGGATACGACGTCCTATATGGCACAGGTTCGAGACGAACTTACCAAAGCGCAGCAAATTGGCTATATACCAACGGATTTACGTCCATCCATGCGCAAGTTCGTGACGGATTGGCACGACAAGGTGAAGGAGGATTTGGCCCGCATCGATGAGACATTGATGAATGCCAACTATAAAACCGGCCCATTGGGTGCCTGCCTCGATAAAGCCTTCGTTGCTTACCAAAACCAAAATGGCGATAAACAATTCGATGACCGCCGCATCTGGAAAGGGATTTACTGGATTATCCTGAAGGCCATGGCGGATCAGGCCATGGCCACACAGATGCTGCTGGACATGAACAAGTTCACGGCCATCACCGCTCTTTCTGATACTGCGGTCGAGCCATTGATACCAGTCATCAATGAGGGTATCGAGTGGCAGGAGGATACACTTTGTGCAGACGTTGATGCTCATTCCGCTCAAGCTGCCAGCAACCGGCGATGGGCGAAGGCGCTGCAAGCCTGTGAGGAGAATAAGTCCGTCACTCGCCTGCTGTATAAAAATCTGGTCCAGCAAATCGAACTGGCGGGAGCGCCCTATTCTGATAAGGACGTGATGCTGTCCATGGGAGCCGACCTATTGGGCAAGGGAACCGCTCAGGATAGCGTGCTGTGGCTACGCAGTTGGGAAACCAGTCTTCCCGGAATTCGAGGCTTTCATGACGCATGGGACATGCGCCTGGGCGTTGCAGACTTTGCCGGTCATGGCGACGCCAACGTCTACTTTTCGGAAGGTGATCGCGACAACCTCGGTACCTGGAGATCCGATGGCAATATATGGACCGACCTATACGAAAATGCCAAAGCGGCGGGTCTGGCGCCGGATAGAATCAACATGATGGCCGACACAATGAGTGAGATGGATGGCAGCCCGCTTTATAGCCCAGCCATCAAGGGCGTTCTTTTCTGGATGACGGGTTCTACCTACCGCATGAATTGGCGGGTTGTCATGGGCGTATCCGGTGACGATGCATTCAAGGATGATGCGAAATGCTTCGTCGGTAGCGGGGTCGGAAAGGTGTGCTCAGACCGCGAATTTGGGCAATTATGGGGTTCCGGATGTTATGTAACGAACGAGGATTACTTCCCCAGCCGCGTGACTTACAGGGCCTGCGGCTGGGCATCTAAACACAAACAACTCATGCTGGACTATGACATTGGCGATATAAGCTTGGAATACTGGTATCGGCCGCTCGCTCAATACGATACCGATAGATATTTTAGTAAGGTTATAAGATCACCCCATCTATTCCCTGACTCGACATCTCCCGTTCTATATCGAATGCCCGTGCTCAAGACCAAATATCGCGATTGCACTACCCCCATGGTCATTGCTAACCAGAGCAAGGGCAGAGAGAACTTCAGAACGGTAGCGGGCAACGATGGCAACTCCAAGGCGCTACCCAGCCGCTGCGGCACGGATCTCGATTATTTCATCGACCAGATGATCCAGCGGCCTGACGTGCCGGACTTGGAGCAACTGGTTCGCAAGCCGGTTTACCCAGCGGGCGTCAACTAGCGTTATATTCAAAAGTTTGATTGGAATCCGGTCCTGGTTCTCGCCGAATCGGGGCCGGAGATGTTCGGGGTTGGGGCAGATACATCAAGAATTCAACTTCCAACTATCGACAAGGCCCTTTCCTTGGAAGACATCTTCTTTCCCTCAAATATCAGGAATCCTGATCGGCACTTCGGCCACATCGTAGATCGGCTTTGCGGATAGCAATATTAAAAGCAGTATTCGGATTGCTGGAGTGAGTGAACTACTTTTGCATCCTATCAATCCCAGCGCTGCGCCAATAAACTGGAAACCTGCATCGCTGGATGCCCGGCCAAGGTGACATCATGACGAACAATATGAAATTCTGAATAGCCTTACTGACCCTGGCAATGAGGCTACTCCCGTTCAGGATTTATCTCAGCTCGTCAACCGAAAAACAAAGAATGAACCCAGCGTCACTAACAGCCACCTTGATCCTCTATATGCTGTGCTCCAGTACCGGAATGGCGCTTGCTATTCCTGCACCGGCAACCTTGGCGGCTGAGGCTGTCACTGCAAATCAGGCAAGGTTGAGGGCATCAGCACTCAGCGACACAAGCGAGAGTGTGACTGTATTCACCTACTTCAAGATTGGCACTACTCCTCCACCTATCAACAGTAATTGGATAGCAGATGGTGAGATATTGGCCTCACCTGATTCAGTTACTTATCCGATAGCGACCGACGTGTCTTTCACCACCATGGCGACCAACCTAAGATGCGGGACTCGATACTATTACCAAGCGGGTTTGCGTACCGGTACCGCAGAAGACTTTGGCCTCCTCAAGGAAGGCGACATTCTAGATTTCACTACTCAATCCTGTTCACCTTTGCCGCCCAATCCTGTCCCCACGCTTTCCGAATGGGCACTGATCATGATGACGCTAGTCATGGTCGCCACGGCTGAGTTGTTCGGTTGGATAAAGAAGCTTCGTTAGCGGCACCAATCTATTTGGGGCCTTTGATTTTTAATCAGCTCAGTTACTGAAACAGAGGTAATCCTTCATGACTGTATTCGGTCAGATCACTTACACACCGCCCACTACGCCGACTAACCCCATACCGAGTTTGTCCGAGTCCATGCTACTCGGGATGGCTATCTCGCTGGCTTTTGTCGCGTTCAAGATAACGAAGAGGGGTAGCCATCTCCACTCGCTTGCCGCCGCTGGCCTTGCCTTATCAGTGAGTTGGGCTGGCATGTCCCTGGTAGGTGATGTTAATGCCAACGGCGTCATCGCTTATTTATCCGAACCAAATGGCGGTACGAAAAACATTGAGTACGCCAACAATGAAGTCCATATCATCAACAGTAGCGGTAAAAAGCAGAAGATTCAGGCCATAACACCTATAGCCCCCAGTACGGGCGTTGGTTCAACCGCACCCATGTATCAATGCCAAATCGGCGATGAACTTGCCCCGGATGAAGGCTGCTACGTCATGTTTGTGGCTCCATCTGGTTGATTGCGCGGGATCTGTGGCGCTTTCGCGTCCTTATTTGTTGAGGAACGGCTTTTAAGCCCTCAAGGGGGGCGGTCTGGCCTGGGGAGCAGGGCGATTTCGATGAGGTCAGTTGTGAATCCACCCCTTTATGGAGTGAGCCAAAAGTAAAGCTTATGCGGCCATGGCCAACCACTGTTTTGGTGTTATCCCATGAGGCTACGTACCACCCGCCCGGCGGGCAAGGAACTCAAGCTTGTTCCTTATGGAGGGTGTCTATCCGACTTCCCATAAAAAGCCCAACCGACCTCCGGGACGGCCGGAAAATCGCTACAAGTAGTGGGGCAGGGGGACCAAAACCGTAAGACCAGGCACAAGGAGCACTGCAATGGTTGGGCACTACTCAGTGGGACGACGATGGCCCCTTCGACAACAGGGCCTGCAAGGTTTTGTCATGCCCATAGATGTCATCGTAGAAACTGATGGTTCCATCCGGGTCAGCCATGACCGTTGAGTAGAGTATGTAAACGGGGATGTTGTTTTTCAGGCTGACCGTCTGATTATCTTGGCCCTTGATGGATTTCTGGATGCGCTCCATGGTCCAGTTGCCATTATCCTGCAGCACCCATTCCGCTAATTTGGGAGGATCCTCCACGCGGATACAGCCATGGCTGAAATCTCGGCGGTCAAGTTTGAAAAGCCCCTGATTGGGGGTGCCGTGCAGGTAGACGTTATTGGTGTTGGGAAAGGAGAACTTGATCTTGCCCAACGCATTCTTGGGTCCTGGCTTCTGCCTGATCCGCAGGCCTCCATGGCCATTTCCCACTAATTCCATGTTGTGCTTGGCGAGATAACCCGGGTTCCGCTTGATGATGGGGCCCAGTTCTTTTTCAGCAATGCTCGGGGGGACGTTCCAATAGGGGCGAAATGTCACCATATTCATATCGGAATGAAAGACCGGCGTGCCATGCCCATCGATTGACTCACCGACGATGACATTCATCTCGATGTCGTAGGATCCAGGACCATCTCCTGTTTTGGCGCCATAGAGCTTGAAGGAGGGGATGTTGACGATGAGGTAGCTGCCTCGCACATCCGGAAGCCAGCGCAACCGTTCCAGCCCGATCTCGATCTGCTCAATCCGTTGGGTGATCGGAGTTGTGAGTCTTGCCAGGGTTTTCTTACCGATCACCCCGTCATTTCCTAAGCCATGACGGATCTGATAGGCCTTTACCGCATCTCCTAGGGCCGGATCGTAGACCTCCGAGGTCTCGGTCGCAGGATCAACCGTCTTGAGATCACCCAAGGCCATCAGAAGCTTGCGCAGTTGGGGAACATCCTTGTGGCTCATGCCCGGTTTGAATTTGGCCGGAAAAGCAAACGACATGCTTGGTAACTCCGTGGCCAACTGCCGATAACGCCGCAATCCCTCCTTGAGCGGCCGATACATCGGGAATTGGGGTTCGAGACTGTCCAGCAAGCCTCCTGGGTTGGCGTTTTGACTGATCTCGCGAACACTCTGCGGGATATCAATCTTTCGAGGACCCACTTCCAGGGCAAACCCGACCGACTTTGGATTGATGCGGCCCTGATGCAAGTGGGTCACAAAGCGGGCGCTTGCGATAGACAGGGCGACATCGAATCTGGCTTCCGCCTGAACATCACCCGAGGCTAACTCCGGACTGTCCAGCCATTTCTTGAGCAGTTCCGCGTCGTAATCAACTGCATGTAGCCCCTGATCATCAGCCTGACCCAGGTAGGTGATCATCTCGTGGGCCTGTGGAGTGGGCTGACCACCGCTTAACCAGATGGGATCGGCCTGATCACCATAAAGTTCGCTGAGTGTCTTGCCGACATCAGTAAAGGCACTGTTGTGCAGTTCAGAAAGTCGCCCGGCCTTGATTAGAGTCTGAATCCACGTATTGATGGTGCCATCCGCCCAGGCAATGCCATCTTGCAGGAGTAGAGGAAATATCAAAAACCATATCCGAAGAGGCATCCAGCCCCCGGTGCGCTTGACATCAAAAGACAGATTCATTCGAACGTTCACTAATTCTTCTTCCTAAAAACAGACCCTCCTAGATTACCGGAAGGCCGGTCGAATGAGGAGGTGAGTCGCAGAAATTCAAATTCCTCGGCGGCCTAAACGGTATGCCGAAAGACGCATGTCGGGCTCTTTGTTTACTTGTGAAAAACGCGTTTTTCTTCGAGCTTAGGCTCGCTGATCCCTAAGGGTCTGGTCCTTATCGCAGTCGCCACTCTCCGCATAGGGGGATGCTCATTTTATTCCTCCTCAATATCAGAGCTTCTTTTTCCTGAACCCTGCCGAGTTTCCGGAGGGGTTACCTTTCGGACCGGGATATACAAAGTGCTATACGTAATACTGCGTAGGTATTGTGGCGAATTGTATTTAGATTTTATACGTTTCACATATTATTTGATTTAATAATCATTGTGGGAATTATCTGGATTTTTATTATTTGAGAAAAATTATAGTAAGTGAAATTGCATAGTTAACTATACGTAAGTGTCATTGCGAATAGTCTCATAGTTGCTCAGGTGTTTTATTGACCATGCAAATTCGTCAGGTCCGAAAAGGAATGGCGGAGTTCTTGGTTGAAATGTAATCACTTGGGTTGGAAGGATTCTGTTAGTACGACGCGAGAAAGGCCTTTATGCCCATATTGCGGAATATAACCAGTTGATCCTTTTGGCTGTTAGTTCTGAAAACTCGTGATTGCTGCTCAGACAAGAAGGTGGTTCACCCGTAAACGTCAGGGTCAGAAATCGGAGTATTTATGGACTGTTTAGTAAACCCAGTGGCATTGTTCGCTGGTAGCTGCTATGAATTATTTTCTTCATTTTTATATTTCCATCACCTAAAGCGACTAAGTGGTTCTGGATTTAGCGGGAAGAAGAATAAATTAATAACAGTTACACTGTTAGCGGCCATCTCCATTTCGCTTCCGGCGCATGCGGGCACCAGTACATCGCTTACAGTAATACCGATAACCTGGGATATTATTGGTCTTGATAGCAATGATCCGTCCAAGGGCCCGCAGGAATTTCCAGTTGGTGTCAAGGTATGCAGTTCTGTTGACACCACTCAGGTTGCTGTAAATTTTTTGTGGGATTCAGTCGCCGCTGACCATATTACCTTGAATGGTTCGTCCTCTAGGATACTACCCGTCATTGCGGCAGGCCAATGCGCCCAAGTCTATTTTCAGGCAAAAATCACCCCGGTTACGTCCGCTTATAAACAGTCACGGAAATATCACATAACGGCGGTTGATGCTACCGGTTCAGCTTCTTCGCCAATGCCCAGGCAACTTTATGTGGAGTCACTTCTCTCCCAGAGTCGCAACTCGATTCGAGATTTTTATTTGGATGGTGTTTTGGTCCCGATGGGTGGGTCTATAAATTTGGTGGAGGGAAACACCTATACGTTCGCCATTAAAGGTGGAACTGCTACCCTGGGTTACGGGCAGTTAGTCAGTTACCTGAATTTGCCTGGCAATCAATTTGAAGTTACCTCCATATCGAGTACTTACTCGGCGAATGACTCCCCATACATAGACAGCGGCGTAAAACCGGCCAGCACCGACATTCTCTACGCCAATGCCTGTGGTTGGGATACCGACCCGAGCAGTCAAAAATACAGAAGCTGTGTAGGGGGGAACTATAAAACGGGTGGCCAAACAATAACAAATAGCTACACCGTCAAGGTTATTTCCGGAGCTGGTACCTCTGCAAAAATCAGTGCCATGATTTATGATTATTCGGGTAGCAGCTATCATTACAACTCTGATTTTAGTCGGCCGATCACTATCGCTGAAATTATTAAGCAAGACTCGAAACTTACTCTTACAAAAACTGCCTCGACGCAGCAGTATTCTTCACCAGGGACCGTAATAAACTATAACTATCAGCTCACCAATTCTGGAAATGTGACACTGGCAGGACCATTCACGGTAAATGATGACAAGTTAGCAGTGACGACTTGTCCATTAACTCCAAATAACCTAAGCCCTGGAGCCAGTATCGTCTGCACGGGCAGCTATACCATCAAGCAGTCCGATATTGATGCTGGCTCGGTTACCAATATTGCAATAGCGACAGGAGGCGGGGTGACCTCCCCACCCGCTACTGTGACCATATTTGGACCCAAATTGGTCCCTTCGATTGGCCTTGTTAAGACCGCAAGTCAGCTAGTTTATAAATCAGTCGGCGATGTCATCACCTACAGCTACCTACTCAGCAACACCGGCAACGTCACCCTCAACGGACCGTACACCGTCAGTGATGACAAAAACCCCGTCAGC
>Ga0181554_1000833_pt1 | contig 30521 bp, 29 predicted proteins | sample 011ome_16_FD_145602 | JGI IMG/M metagenome (GOLD analysis project Ga0181554, IMG submission 145602) | Coastal salt marsh microbial communities from the Groves Creek Marsh, Skidaway Island, Georgia - 011503CT metaG (spades assembly) | ecosystem: Environmental > Aquatic > Marine > Intertidal zone... | reverse complement strand
CTTCCATCGCCCTGGCCTGTGACAAACCGGTGATCGCGCGGGTCGGGCTTGGAACCGAAATCGACAGAGCCTTGGAAGCCCAGCTTGGCCCGGGCAAGTCACTGATGGGCGAGATCACCGATACATTCGGCAGTGACGACGACATCAACGAAGCGGATGTCGAGCATCTTAAGGATCTGGCCTCGGAAGCCCCGGTGATCCGCATGGTGAACCTCATCATGCAACGGGCCGTGGAAATGCGGGCATCAGATATTCACGTGGAGCCTTTTGAGGAAGTACTGAAGGTTCGCCTGCGGGTCGATGGCGTCCTGCGCGAGATCGAATCCCCCCCCGTGCGATCGACCGCCGCAGTGATATCGCGCATCAAGATCATGGCCAAGCTAAACATTGCCGAGCGGCGCCTGCCGCAGGATGGCCGTATCAAGCTGCAGGTCCAGGGCAAAGAGCTGGATCTACGCGTCTCGACAGTGCCGACCATGTATGGCGAGAGCGTCGTCATCCGACTGCTCCACAAGGAAAGCATCAAATTCGACTTCAATACCCTCGGCTTCGAAGGCGAATCGCTTAACCGTTTTATTGATGTCTTGGAAACGCCTCACGGCATCATTCTCATCACCGGTCCGACCGGCAGCGGCAAAAGTACCTCGCTCTATACTGCACTGCACAAAATCAATACGCCTGACCGCAAAATCATCACCGTCGAAGATCCGGTCGAATATCAGCTGGAAGGCGTCAACCAGATTCAGACCAAGCCGCAGATCGGGCTGACCTTCGCCTCGGCCCTGCGCTCGATTGTCCGGCAAGATCCCGACGTCATCATGATCGGCGAAATGCGCGACATCGAGACCGCGCGCATTGCCGTGCAGTCGGCGCTGACCGGTCACTTGGTGCTGTCTACACTACACACCAATGACGCGGCCGGCGGCGTCACCCGTCTGCTCGACATGGGCCTGGAAGATTACCTGATCACCTCCACGGTCAACGGCATCCTTGGCCAGCGACTAGTGCGTCGTCTATGCCCGCATTGCCGGGAAGAATACGAACCGCTTCCCGAAGTGGCTGCGGAACTTAAGCTGTGGAACTACAGCGATGAGCGAACCATTCACTTGTACCGACCCAAAGGCTGTGAAGCCTGCGATGGCAATGGCTATCGTGGCCGACTGGCGATCACCGAACTGCTGGTGATGAGCGACGATATCCGGCGACTGGTCATGAGCAACGCTCCGGCGCGCAAGATCGAAGAACAGGCGCTGCTGGAAGGCATGCACACCATGTACGAGGACGGCATTCTCAAAGCGGTCAGAGGCCTGACCACGGTCGAGGAAGTGCTTCGCGTTACGGCGGACAGCTAATACCCGTTTCATCTTTTCATGGCGCAATTTCACATCAAAGCCGTTAACCGTGACGGCGAAACCATTGAGGAAGACCGCGAATCGCCGAGCGAGGGCGCTCTGATCCTTTCCCTGCAAGAGGAAGGCCTGTTGCCGATACGGATAGCTCCAGCCGGCTCCAGCCCCTTTGGCTTCTTCCGGTTTGGTCGCCGCGGTGCGAAAATCTCCCACAAACAGGTCACGCTCTTCACTCGAGAGCTGCTGACGTTGCTTGAGGCAGGACTCCCCCTGGATCGGGCACTTACGGTGTTATTGGAACTCACCGAAAAAGAGCCTGAATTTAATGCCATGATCGGCAAGATTCTCGAGAAGATCAAAAGCGGTGCCCAACTGTCCGATGCGCTGGAAGCGCAGGGCCCGGTGTTCTCGCGTTTCTACCTCAACCTCATACGTGCCGGTGAAGCAGGCGGGGCACTGGAAGTGGTCCTTGATCGCCTCACTCAATATCTCGACAGTTCCAAGGAGCTCCGCGACACCGTCACCACAGCGATGATCTACCCCATCATTCTGGTGATCATGGCAATAGGCTCATTGCTGCTATTGCTAACTTTCGTTGTCCCGCAATTCACCGAAATGTTTGACAGTGCCGGCAAGGAACTGCCGATCCCGACCCAGATCGTGGTGGGCGCTGCGGATGCCATCCGATCCTACTGGTGGACAGCCATCCCGATCTTCGCAATTGTCAGCGGCTGGGTTCGTTATCAACGGTCCGATCCGGTCAGGCGGCTAGCGTGGGATGGGGCGATGCTGAAGCTGCCGCTTTTTGGCGATCTGATGTTGAAATTTCAGGTCGCCAGCTTTAGCCGCACCCTGGCCACCCTCCTCAGCAATGGAGTTCCACTGCTTGGCGCACTTTCGATCGTCAAGGACACCCTGGACAATCGTCTGGTGGCCCAGAAACTGGGCCTGGCCGTCGACAGCCTCAAGGAAGGCGGAGGTATGAGCGCTCCCCTCATGGAGGCGGAGATTTTTCCATCGCTGGCCATGCAAATGATCAAGCTGGGAGAAGAGTCGGCCCAGCTCCCGGAGATGCTGGATCGCGTGGCCACGACCTACGACAAGGAAATAAAGATATCGATCCAGCGCCTGCTGGCCATGCTCGAACCGGTGCTGATCGTAGGTCTGGGGATCATGATCGGCGGCATCATCATTTCCATTCTCATGGCGATCCTGAGCGTCAATGACCTTGCGTTCTGATGGAGATACCCCGGATCATGGGCGTAATGACTCACTGGCTGGGCGCGGTGGAGTGACTTCAGCCTCAAAATGCCGGCTGCAATCGGTCGCTTTTTACTTTTTTCAAACTCGCGAAATCGGACCTGAAATGGGAAAATTTAGATCAGGTTCTAAACCGGCTGCCCGCCCTTGGAATATTCAGACAGATTAATCCCCCCTAAAACAAGCAAGAGACTCCATGAAACATATATCCATCCAACGTCGAATCACCTCGCGACAGATGCAGCGCGGCTTTACCTTGATCGAACTTTTGGTTGTGCTGGCCATCATCGGCCTTCTGGCCGGTTTGGTCGGCCCACAGGTCATCAAGCATCTCGGTGAATCCAAGAGCAAGACAGCCAAGCTGCAGATTGAGGAACTGTCCTCTGCGCTCGATATGTATCGGCTGGATGTAGGCCGCTACCCGAATGCCGGTGAAGGATTGGCTGCGCTCATCGAGCAGCCCGCCAGCGCCACTTACTGGAATGGTCCGTATCTGCGCAAGAAAAAGATGCCAACCGATCCATGGAATACTCCCTATCACTATGTCATGCCTGGCCAGCATGGGAAATTCGATATCTTCAGTCTGGGCGCAGACAACGCGGAAGGCGGCGAAGGTGAGGACCAGGACATCAAGAGCTGGGAATAAGCAAAGATCGCTTTTGAGTTGAGCCCCGAGATGGGCCGGAGATCCGCAGATTTGTGGGATCAAACGCCTGAACGGGGCCATGTCATGGCCATGGGAATGCCTTGACCGCCATGGCTCACATCCAGAAAAAGAGGCCTACCTGCCGGGTTCCCGGCTTCACCTTGCTCGAAATGCTGATTGTGCTGGTGATTTCCAGCATTGTCATGGCCACACTGATCCCCAATTTTGGGCCCGCCATTGCGCGTGCCCAGCTTTACTCAGCCACTCGCGATGTGGCTTCCGCACTCCGTCACGTTCGTGGCCAGGCGATGCTCAATGGTCAGGATGGACTGTTTGAGCTGAATACTGAACAACATGTCTACCGGGTCACTGGCCGATCCAAGGTTTACAAACTGCCATCCGAGGTTCAATTGGGGCTATATACAACGTCTTCGGAAACGGTCGATGAAGGGACCGGCCGGATTCGTTTCTTTCCCGACGGCTCAGCGACCGGAGGAAGAGTCACCCTGATCGCCAACAAACAAACCCGTGTGGTCGATGTGAACTGGCTCACTGGCGAGGTCCGCATGGGCGAGGGAGACAGCGATCAATAAGCCATTATTTCGCCGGCAAGCCGGATTTTCACTCCTGGAAATCCTGGTGGCTTTCTCGATCCTGTCCCTGTCACTGGGCGTTCTCCTGCGAATATTTGCGGGCGGGGGACATATCGCCGCAACGGCGGACGACTATTCCCGGGCCATTCTCACCGCCGAATCCCTGATGGCCAAGATTGGTATCGAATCACCCTTACAACCGGGCGTCACCGAGGGTGAACTTCCGGGAGGATATCGCTGGGATATCAATGTTTTCCCTTACCCATTGGATGAGGGGCTCATGGGTGGCCAAAGCATTGGCTTCAAACCCTACTGGGTGGATCTGACCGTCGAGTGGGGGGACGAAAGTGATCCGCGCGCCTTCAACCTGAAAACCTTGCGGTTGATCCCCGACAATCCTCAGGGAGGCCTGAGCCAATGAACGGGCGGACACCGCGATATCAGCATGGCTTCACGCTGATTGAAGTCCTGCTGGCGACGACCTTGCTGGGTATCATGATGCTGTTGCTGACGGGCAGTCTGCGCATCGGCGCAGATAGCTGGGAAGCGGGCGAAGAACGAATGGCCAAGGCCAGCCGGCTGTTCATCGTGGAAAGCTTTCTTCGCCGGCACATTGCCAGCCTGGTTCCGGTATCGGGCGTCAACAGCAATGGTGAGATGGAACCGTCATTTCGGGGTACCGCCGGTAGCCTGACCTATGTGGCCCCTCTCCCGGATCAACTCGAAGGGGGCGGACTCTACCGGTTTGACCTCTATCTTAAGGATCAAGACGAAACCAAGGAACTGAGAGTTTCTATCGTTCCCTATCAGTCATCTCCGGACGCACAGAAGTCCCAACCAAAGCCGATCGATGACATCGCCATTGTCGAACAGGTCAAGAATCTCCAGTTTGCCTATTATGGCCCCATCATGGAAAACGGTGTTCTTCCTCCTCCAGGCGGTCAAACCGGCAAATGGGTCAACGAGTGGCGCGAATACCAATTGCCGACCCTAATACGCATTGATATCGAACGCGAGGGAGAAACGCCCTGGCCTAGCCTGGTTATCGCCCCGAAAACCCTGATGCTGAGATAATGTCCCAGATGCGCGTTTTGCCCACACATCAGCAGGGAATGGCGCTGGTCATGGTGCTCTGGGTCATTAGTCTCATGACCATCATGGCTGGCAGCTTTGCCCTTTCGACCCAGCGGGAAGCGGGCATTCTTAGTCATGCTCACGAACGCGCAAAGGCCCAGGCCCTAGCAGATGGCGGAGTCAATTACGCCATGCTGATGCTCAGCCTGCCCGATCCTAAACTCCGCTGGCAGGCCGATGGCACACCCTATATTTGGCAGGTGGATGGAGCCAGGGTAAGCATCCGAATCATGGATGAAGGCGGCAAGGTGGATCTTAATGCCGCACAGGAACAGACACTCAAAACCGTCTTCAAATACCTCGCCGGAAATGAGGAACTCGCCGAACAACTAAGTGATGCCATCATGGATTGGCGAGACCCGGATGATCTTAAAAGAACTCATGGCGCCGAGGCGGAAGACTATCAGTCACGCCGGATGCAAGCCCCACCGCAAAACAGGAACTTCCTGATTCTTGACGAAGTGCGTGGCGTTATGGGCGTCACGCCAGCGCTCTATCGTAAAATGGAGAGCTGGTTTACCCTATACACAGGTACGGATGGTCTCAATCCGGCCAAGGCGTCACGGGAAGTTCTGGTGGCGCTGATGAGTGGCGATCCCGCAGCAGTAGATAGCTATATAGTGCAGCGTAGCTCCGGAGCACCGGCAACACCGCCGATCATTCCCGGTCTGCCGCCGGGTGGTTCAAGCGACATGGCCTATACCATCATGGCCGTAGCAGAAATCGAGGGTCAACAAGGTGCGGGGGTTTTGACGACGATCCGCCGGGGACCGGGTACCGATGGATCGCCCTTCACGATACTTCGCTGGAAGCCATACGTGATCCCTGCCAAATCAACCCCAAAAGCACAGGAAAAATAGATCGAACCGCTGTATTGCGGCACGGAAAGCCATTCACATCATGCTGAAGTTCGACACACCTTTAAACGCTCAAGTGCAGCAATTCTGGCACTGGTGGACCCAGGAACTAGTTTCCCTGGTGCCTTCGGGGGTCCAGAAACTGTTTGGCGGCGGCGCTGAATATCTGATTCTTGTGCGTGATGAGAATGGCATAGCACTTTCACACATCAAAGGCAGCCAGGAAACAGCCCTAACTCATCTTCCCCTAGACGAATCGGGCAATGATTTGCGACAGACTTATCTGCGAGACCACCCCCGGCTTGCCGAATTGCAGCCCATCCTCAGGCTGACTGAAGTTCAAGGGTTGAGAAAGCAGATCAAGCTCCCGATGGCAGCAGAGGAAAATCTGCAGCAAGTGGTCTCTTTTGAGCTGGATCGAATCACCCCGTTCAAGAGCGACCAGGTTTATTTCAAGACCGTCATCGTCGATCGACTGAAAGCCACGCGTCAGATTGTGGTGGATCTGATCCTGACCCCGCGCACCAAACTGGATGCTCTATTGGATGAAATCACGGCATCCGGCTGGCAACCCCAACAGGCTTACCTGACCGGTGAGAGCAAACCTGGCGCCTATGATCTTCTTCCCGACAAGTTCAAACCCCCAAAAAGCCGCGTTCCGGGAATCCTCAATTCCATCCTCGCGCTGACTATATTTACTCTGGCAGGTGTTGCGATCGCCTTACCGATCTGGTCTGCGAGAGCCGAGGCGGCGCGTCTTCAGGCCGAGGTAAAGAAGACCACGAAAGTTGCCCAGGAAGTGGAGTCGATGCGCGAGGAGTCCGAAAAACTGCTGCATCAAGCGCGTTTCTTGCAGGACAAAAAACGCCAGGAACCCCTGCTTGTGGATGCCCTGGAAGAGTTAAGCCGGGTCATTCCCGATGGCACCTGGCTCAATGGGCTGCAGTATGCGAATCACAAGGCCATCATTCAGGGGCAATCCCCTTCCGCCTCAAGCCTGATCCAGGGCATCGAAGCTTCAAAGTTTTTCAGGAACGTTAGCTTTGTTTCGCCGGTGACCAAGGACAACTCAAATGGCCTAGAGCGTTTTCAGATAGCCGGCGATGTCGTCAACGGGAGGTTCTCTGAAAGCCCTCAGTAAAAAACTCAGCCAGCCCATCACGTTCAATACCTCGAGATTGAGCGCGATCGGACTCCTGATACTGGTCCTCCTCCTCGGATACTTTGCCGTGATTTACCCGCTCATGGGAATCAAACAGGAATATCAGGAAACGGTGGATGACCTGCGTTTCAAGCTCCAACACCTCCAGCAGGTTGCCAGCGGAAGAGAGGCCCTGGCTCAGCGTCTGGAACAAATCAGGGCACTCGCCAAGCAAAACGATGCCTTCATGCCCACAAATACCGCTGCCCTGGCCTCGGCAGATTTGCAGACCCGGATCAAACAAGTGGTCAGCGAGGCGGGGGGGGAACTCTCGAGCACCCAGGTGATACCCGAAAAAAATGAAGAGAACGCCGTGCGGGTAGGTGTAAAAATCAGGATGACCGGAAGCTCCGGGGTACTGCGTCAGGTACTGCAAAGCTTTGAAGCAGGGAAACCCTACCTGTTTATCGAGAATTTGAACATTCGCCCAATCCGAATGCCCCGCAACCCAAGAGACAAGAATCCGGTGATTGAGGATCGTCTCAGCGTGGATTTGGATGTAGCTGGTTACATGCAGGCACCCTGAACATGAGCCAGCGATTGCGTCCTTTTTTTCTGACCGGCGTCCTGCTGATCCTTACTTCCTCGCTTGGCGCCTTGCTCACGGGTGAATGGCTGCATCTTCGCAAAAAGCCCGCCGGCAAGGGACCCTCGGACAACACGACCACCATCACTGCGCCCGAGACCGGCTTGACGCCCGACAAATTTGCGCTTCTCGGTGTCAGTGAATATCAGCAAATGGTGGAGAGACCTCTATTCATGGAGACTCGCCGTCCACCTCCTCCAAAATCCGAAGAACCGCCACCGCCACCAACTCCGCCCCCGCCGGAAAAAGCAACGCCGGTCAATTTCAAGGTCATGGGCATCCTCTCGACACCCGAAGGTCGAATGGCTCTGATCGCCGACGGCAAGGGGAAATACAAGCGTATGAAAGTAAAGGACTCCCTGGACGGTTGGCAAATCACCGACATCAAACCGGACCGACTTCTGATCCAACAGGGAGAGTTCAAGGAAGATCTGTCACTGCTCAAGAAGCGAGGGAAAGGCGGATCTCCAGCTCCTACCGGAGCTCCCGCTGCGGCGCCACCCAACGCACCCTCCCCACAGCCGGGTCAGCCAGCCACTCCAAAGTCACCACGGGTTGCCGTGCCCAGACCACAGGCGCCGACTCCCATTCCACAGGAACCGTTTGAAATTCCGGATGACATGGGAGAAGAACCGCCCGAGGAGAGCGGCAACCAGGATATGCAAGAAATGAATGACATGGGAGATATGGGGCAATGAGCTTTTGGATTGGCCCGAGACTAGCGGAAAAAACCGCCACACAACTTATCCTCGCCTTTTCCGCTACTGGATGGGAGTTCCATTTTTCAGGTCAATTACGATGCCGCTAGTCAAGAATTCCACCATGCGCACGACCAAACGATTTGCTGTTCTACCCCTTTCCATAACTCTGATCTTGTCCGGGTGTGAATCACTCGCGCCAGAGGCTATCAAACGCCCGCCGATTCCGGCGAATTTGCGGATTGAATCCCTTCACAACAAACCGCTCGACTCACGGCCCATTCAAAGCGAGCCGCTGGGATCCAAACCCGTTCAGCCCCCCGAATTCTATCCGGCATCGGGTAACCTTCTCGGCAAAGGCGGCGCAACCGTCGGGGCAGCACCAGCCACCGCCACACGCGGATACCGAGAGGGCAAGTACACGCTCAACTTCGATGATGCCGACTTAAACGAAGTCGCCAAAACCATTCTCGACGAGACCCTGAAACTGAACTATGTCATCAGCCCAAAAGTTTCGGGGCGCGTCACACTGCAAACCACAAGAGCCCTGACTGATGATGAGCTCATACCGACCCTGGAAACCTTGCTGAGACTGAATGGTGCCGTACTCATCAAAGATAGCACCGGCATTTATCGTATCGAACCCGAAGGTTCCGGCACCGCCGGTGTTTCCGGCGCTCGCATGGGGTTACCCGGCCAACGTATCCCCACGGGTTATCAACTTCGGGTAGTACCGCTGCGCTACGTTGGCGTGCAGGAGATGCAGAAAATCCTGGAGCCCCTGATGCCGCCGAAATCCATCGTGCGAGTGGACACCACGCGCAATATGCTCTGGCTGGCTGGCAGCGGTGAAAACCTCTCAAGTGTCCTGGAGACAATCCAGCTGTTCGACGTCGACTTCATGCGCGGCATGTCGGTGGGGATTTTCCCCCTTTCGAATGTCGAGCCAGCTTTGGTAGCGACCGAAATCGAAAAAATTCTTGGCGATACCGCCAAGGGACCGCTGGCCGGCCTGCTGCGGGTCATGCCGATCGACCGTCTGAATGCGATCATGGCCATCACGCCACAACCCCGATATCTCGAAGAAATCGCTAGCTGGGTTGGGCGACTTGATCGGTATAACCCGCATCGCATGGGTAGCATTCATGTTTACCGCCTGCAGAATGTTGACGCCACAGAGCTCGCGAAAACGCTGAGCAACATCTTTGGCGGTGGCAGCGGCAGCGGCAGCCGTGGCTCACTCAGACCCGGCGTCCAGGACAGCAATATCGGCGCCAGCAGCTCTACCGTCCCGGGTGGTGGTGGCAGCGGATTCTCCAGTTCCGCCGGTGATCTGGGGTCGAGCACCTCGGGCGACTTGGGTATGGGCTCTTCAACCGGCAGCTTGGGCTCAACAATGGGCCCCAACTCCATGGGCGGATCTTCCGGTAGCCTCGGCGGCTCGTCGAGCGGTTTGGGAGGATCTTCAAGCAGTGGTTTCGGCGGATCCTCAGGGGGGCTCGGAGGGACTGGCGGCAGTGGTGGATTTGGGGGCGGCATTGGCCGTGGAACCTCCGGCTCCAGAAATCAGAGCAGCACCGCCACCAACCTGGGCAATGTCCGTATTGTCGCCGACCCGCCCAACAACGCCCTGATCATCACAGCCAAGGCGCAGGAATACAAGGAAATTGAAGCCGTCATCAAGGAGCTGGACGTATTACCGTTGCAGGTCCTGATTGATGCCACCATCGCCGAAGTCGAACTGACTGACGACCTGAAATACGGCATCAAGTGGTATTTCCAGCAAGGCTCAATGGCCGAGTCGCTTGGAAAGCCCCTGGCAGACTATGCCGAAAAAGCCGCCATCGCTGGCGCCAGCGCCACTGGTTTTAGCTATGTTCTGGCCGGCAAGGACCTAAGGGTTCTGCTGACTGCGGAAGCAGTGAAGGGCAAGGTCAACATGCTGTCCTCGCCCTCGGTCATGGTGCTGAACAATCAGGAAGCCTCGATGCGCGTGGGCGATCAGGTGCCCATCCTGACCGGCTCGGTATCTAACACCATCAACACGAACAACGTCGTACAGGCTATTCAGTATCGCGATACTGGTGTCCTGCTCAACGTCCGCCCACGCGTCAACTCGGGCGGGCTGGTCAACATGGACATCATTCAGACGGTGAGCAACGTCAAGCCCAAACCCACAAGCGGGTCTGATTCCACCACTGAAATCAACTCCCCGACCATTGCCCAGCGTCAAATCAAGAGCACCGTCGCCGTTCAGGACGGAGATACGCTGGTACTTGGGGGATTGATCAGGGAGAACACCGCAAATACCAAGACCGGGATTCCGTTGTTATATGAATTGCCCATCATCGGAGATCTGTTTGGCAGCACCAATATGGCTTCCACGCGCAGCGAGCTTGTCGTACTGCTGACCCCGCGCATTGTTGACAGCCAGGTGAAGGGCCGTGAGATTTCCAATGAGTTCCGACGAAAACTGACAGGCCTTTATGACCCGGGTCCCTCGAACATCAACATCGGACAAGGCGGCTATGCACCTTGAGCCATAAACGGTTGCCGGGTCTGTTAAGCTTTTCCGTGGTCAACAGCACCACGCCATAAAAAACCAAGGAGATCGCCATGAAACTAAAGAGTTTGATCAATGCAGCCCTGCTGGCTACCGCAGCCTCTCTGCCTGTTCTTCAAGCCGAAGAAGCTCCCAAACCGGCGTCGCCCAACGGCGGCCATCAAATGGGCGGAATGGGCCCGGGCATGATGATGAACGAGGAAAGATTGAAGCAGATGCAGGAACACCTCCTGAAAATGCACGAGCTCTCCAGCAAGATCCTTGCAGCCACCGATCCGAAAGAGAAGGATCGTCTCAAGGCCGAGCAGCTTGAACTGATGAAAGATCATGAAAAGCACCATCACATGATGATGCAGCAGCATATGCAGGAAATGATGAAGAACAAGGGTGGAATGCAGGGCATGCAGCATGGCGGTAACGCCGGCGGCATGGGCAACATGCAGCACGGCAGTGCGCCGGCAACCCCGCCCGGTCAGGCGCCCGCCCCCGCTGCGCACTGACCATAAGGAACCGATATCAGGGCGGCTCGGGTCGCCCTGACTCTTCCAGCAAAGGCCGGCGGCTATCAGGCTCCAAGCAATACACCATCACGTAATCGTCGAAACAAAATCCATTAGCACACGGCGTAGACTCCGCCCGATCGATGATAAAACCGGCCCGCTGGTAAGCCCTGATGGCGCTCAGATTCTTGCGAAACACATACAGATAAATTTGCCCGGCCCCGAGCTGCTCCGCGATAGTCTGAACGCGCCGCAAGGCCACCTGGCCAATGCCCAACCCATGGCAGGACGGCTCCAGGTAAAGCTTTCCAAGATTTAACCGCTCACCTTCGTCGCGAACGGCATAAGCCAGAAAGCCGACACGGCGACCCGAGCGCAAAATCCATTCAAAGCAGACATTCTCCCGCATCTGGGCACTCAGTACCTCGGGTGCATAAGCCAAAGGGCCGAAACAGGCGAGCTGTGCTTCCGAGAGCACATCGGGCACATAGTGCTGACGGGAAATAGCATCAGCCATCGCCGCAATCGCGGCGACATCATCCAGTCCAGCCGGCTCGAATGTCACGTCTCGACTGCTGGTCGGCATCCTCATCTCCCATGCAACACCAGACACAAGTCCGCCGCGTAGAGGAGGTGATTCACGCCGGATTCTCGCTGGGTATGAAAAAACACTCAACATCAAAACGTTCCCGGACACGCGCCATGAGGGACTGAACTCCAAACTGCTCGGTCGCGTGATGCCCGCCGGCCAGCATGTGCAACCCTGCTTCCTGGCTTTCATGCCAGTCATGCTCACTCATCTCACCTGTAATGTAAGCGTCCAAACCCGCATGAACGGCGCGCACCCAGTCACGGTTGGCTCCCCCAGTAATGATCCCGACCTGACTTACCGGCCGGTTCAAATCCGGAGTCGCCAACATCACGGGATGGTTAATCACTTCGACCAGACGATTCTGCAGTTCCACGGCACGCAACGCCGGCGTCAAACAACCGCGTACCCCGGTCGGGCTACCCTTATGGTCACCGAAGGCTGCAAGCTCGGTCAGCCCCAGCTTCATGGCCAGGCTCGCTGCATTGCCTATTTCCAGGTGTGCATCCAGTGGAAGATGGTAGGCAAACAGGTTGATGCCGTGGCGCACCAAGGGAAAAACCCTGCGTGCAAAGGCCCCCGTCAGCGTTTTGGGACCGTGGAATGACCAGAACAACCCATGGTGCACAACCAGTGCCTGCGCCTCACGATCGACCGCCACCTGAATCGAGTGAGCCGTTGCCGAAACCGCAAAGGCAATCCGCGTCACCCATTCAGCACCCTCGACTTGCAATCCATTGGGGCCATAATCGTTAAATTGACTCACATTAAGCAATTGCTCAAAAAACTGATTCAACTCATCGCGCGCTACACTCATTACTTTATATCCCTGGTTGTTTGCATAGTGCTGAAACTGAAGTTACGGTGCGGCAGGTGCTGTCCACGACCAACGCTGAAGCCGTTGCGTAAAGCCTCCCAAGCGAACCTTTGCGCTCCAGCCACCGCTTCGGCCATCGGCAGCCCCCGGGCCAGTCCGGCAGCGAGCGCCGAGGCCAGCGTGCAACCGGAGCCATGGTAGCTTCCCGGCAATCGCGGCCACCGTCCATCAACCCGGCCAGCCTCGCTGTACCATCGGTTTACCACCTCTTCCGCATGTTCATGGGTCCCGGTCAACACAACATGCGGACATCCCATTGCTCTCAGCACAGAGGCACAGTCATCGGGCGACTGTCGCCCGCTCAATCGCCTCGCCTCGGGCGTGTTGGGTGTTATCACCGTTGAGCAGGGAATAACCCGGGACACCAACACGTTCATCAACCGCTCGCTGGCCAACGGATGACCTCCCCCCGCTGCCAGGATCGGGTCAAGTACCACAGGTAACGGCCCGGCCTCATCCAGCAGAGTCATCACAGCCTCGGCAATGTCGGCGCTACCCAAGAGGCCAATCTTGATCACCGCGACCGGCAGATCCGCAAGCAAACAACGAGCTTGAGCCAGAAAGTTCTCCGGGGTTTGCGGATAAACCCCCTGAACATCGAAAGTATCCTGCACAGTCAGAGCAGTGATGATGGTGGCAGGATGGCAATCAAGAGCCCGCAATGTCTCGATATCTGCCTGAATACCGGCACCGCCGGTGGGATCATGACCCGACAGACACAACACAACCGGGGGATTTGAAGACATGCAGGAAAACCCGTTCATCAAAAAACCGCAGTTTCCCATAGCATTGCCAAGAGCCCAAGTAAGGGCCTTGATAGCTTGCCGCAGGCCCGCGCCGGAACAGAGTTCAGTATTGCCGTTGACAGTATCCTGGTGCCTCGGTACTTTTACACGCTTGCCCGCGAACCCTCGCACCCATGAGCCATAAAATCTCCGAGTCCAGGATGGAAGAATTCCAACGCATCAAACGGCTACCCCCCTACGTATTCAATATCGTCAACGAGCTCAAGGCAAAGCAGCGCGCAGACGGGGTCGATATCATCGATTTCGGCATGGGCAACCCGGATCGCGCCACGCCTCAGCACATCGTGGACAAACTGATCGAAGTCTCCCAGAAAGGCACAGCCCATCGCTATTCGGTTTCCAAGGGCATCATCCGCCTGCGCAAAGCCATTTGCGGCTGGTACGAGCGACGCTTCGATGTGCAACTGGATCCGGACTCACAAGCCATCGTCACCATTGGCTCGAAGGAGGGTCTTGCCCACCTTGCCATGGCGACGATGGGACCCGGCGATGCGGCCCTCGTGCCTAATCCTGCTTACCCGATCCACCCCTACGGTTTCGTGCTGGCCGGTGCGGATGTGCGCCATGTCCCACTGACACCTGACGTGGATTTTTTCGAGGAACTGGAAAAAGCCATCAAAACATCCTGGCCAAAACCGAAAATGCTCGTTTTGAATTTCCCGGGCAATCCGACCACGCAATGCGTGGAACTGGAATTCTTCGAGAAAGTCATCGCCCTGGCCCGCGAGTACAAGATCTGGGTAGTCCACGATATCGCCTACGCGGACATTGTCTTCGACGGTTACGTGGCTCCCTCCATACTCCAGGTGCCCGGGGCTACCGATGTGGCGGTCGAGTTCTTCACCCTCTCCAAAAGCTACAACATGCCCGGCTGGCGAGTTGGCTTCATGTGCGGCAATCGCGAATTGGTCGCCGCTCTGGGTCGCATCAAGTCCTACCTCGATTACGGCACCTTCGCGCCCATTCAGGTCGCCGCCATTACCGCGCTTGAAGGGCCTCAGGATTGCGTCCAGGAAATCTGTGACATTTACCGTGGACGACGTGACGTGCTCTGGTCCTCACTGCAAAGCATCGGCTGGGAACTCGAAAAACCCAAGGCGACCATGTTCATGTGGTCACCCATTCCCGAACAATACCGGCATCTTGGCTCGCTGGAGTTCGCCAAAAAAATGTTGCTGGAAGCCCAGGTCGCAGTGTCGCCGGGGATCGGCTTTGGCGAATTTGGCGACGATCATGTGCGTTTCAGCCTGATCGAAAACGAGCATCGGACTCGCCAGGCGGTGCGCGGAATCAAGAACATGATGCGCAAGGACAGCGCCTTCTGATCGACACCGCCCGCCAAGCAAGACAGAAAACCCATGAGGATGACCCTTTGAAACCCGTAAATATCGGCCTGTTGGGACTCGGGACAGTTGGCGGCGGAACCGTCAGCGTTCTCAAGCGCAATGCCGGCGAGATTACGCGCCGCGCCGGGCGCGACATTCAGATCCGTGCTGCCTCGGCTCGCAACCTTGGGCGCACCCGACTCTGCGACACGCGGGGCATCCGGCTTACGACTGACTCTTTCGAAATCGTCAACGATCCCGACATCGACATCATCGTCGAACTGATTGGCGGCATCAGTCCGGCCAAGGATCTGGTCCTGGCCGCACTGGAAAACGGCAAGCATGTCGTCACCGCCAACAAGGCGCTCATCGCGCTGCATGGCAACGAAATTTTCACCAAAGCCCGCGAAAAAGGTCTGATGGTGGCATTCGAGGCCGCGGTAGCCGGTGGCATTCCCGTCATCAAGGCTATCCGCGAAGGTCTGGCCGGCAATACGGTGGAATGGCTGGCCGGCATCATCAACGGCACCTGCAATTTCATCCTGACGGAGATGCGGGACAAGGGCCGCGACTTTGCAGACGTTCTGAGCGAGGCCCAAGCGCTGGGCTACGCCGAAGCCGACCCGACGTTTGACGTGGAAGGTATCGACGCAGCGCACAAACTGACCATCCTCGCCTCTATCGCCTTCGGTATTCCCCTGCAATTCGACAAGGTTTATGTCGAGGGTATCACCGGTATCACGTCCATGGATGTGAACTATGCCGAAGCTCTGGGCTACCGGATCAAGCTATTGGGCATTGCACGGCGCGCCGCTCAAGGCATCGAATTGCGTGTGCATCCAACCCTGATTCCGGAGCGTCGTCTGATTGCCAACGTCGACGGCGTCATGAATGCCGTGCTGGTGAAGGGCGATGCTGTTGGTCCAACGCTTTATTACGGCGCGGGTGCCGGTGCCGAACCCACCGCCTCTTCCGTGGTAGCGGACATCATCGATGTTGTACGCACACTGACTTCGGACCCCGAAAACCGGGTACCGCATTTGGCCTTTCAGCCGGGTGCAATCGCGGAAATGGCCATTCTGCCCATCACAGAGGTCGAAACCGCGTATTACCTCCGTCTCAGTGCCAGTGACCAGCCGGGTGTACTGGCCGATGTCACCCGCATCCTCGCCGATCTGGGCATCAGCATTGAAGCGATTCTCCAAAAGGAACCGCCACCCGGTGAATCTCAATTGCCCGTCATCCTGCTCACGCACAAGGTACGCGAGCACGACATGAATCAGGCCATTGCCCGCATCGAAGCACTGCCCACCATCAGTGGATCGGTCAAGCGGATCCGTATGGAGACATTGGGCTAGGCACCTCGCTCCGACACACCACACGACGCACACGGAATCACTTTAAATGACCCAAGCCACCCGCTACACCGGCCTTATCGACAAATACCGCAGCCGACTGCCAGTCGCCCCCGAGACACCAGCCGTAAGCCTTAATGAAGGCAACACACCGCTGATTCAGCTAGTCAACATCCCGAAACTCATCGGCAAGAATGTCGATCTGTTCGTGAAATTCGAGGGCCTCAACCCCACCGGCTCCTTCAAGGATCGCGGCATGACGATGGCGGTGACCAAGGCTGTGGAGTCCGGCAGTCGGGCTATCGTCTGCGCCTCCACCGGCAACACCTCGGCCGCGGCGGCGGCCTATGCGGCCCGCGCCGGCATCACCTGCTTCGTGCTGATCCCCGATGGCAAGATCGCGCTCGGCAAGCTGGCACAAGCCATGATTCATGGCGCCAAGGTGCTGCAGATTCAGGGCAACTTTGATGACGGCATGCGACTGGTAAAGGAAATAGCCGACCACGCCCCAGTCACCATCGTCAACTCGATCAACCCATTCCGCCTGCAGGGCCAGAAGACCGCGTCCTTCGAGATCATCGAAGCATTGGGCCGCGCACCTGATTACCACTGCCTGCCGGTCGGCAATGCTGGCAACATCACTGCGCACTGGATCGGCTACACCGAAGCCACCTGCGCGCCCGGCCACAAGCCCACCGACGCCTGCGCCTTCTGCCACGGCGACTGCCAATACACCGCCATCGGCCAGCTTTGCGACAACCGACCGGTGATGGTGGGTTACCAGGCATCCGGGGCCGCGCCATTCCTGCGCGGTCAGATGGTCGACGAACCTGAAACCATCGCCACTGCCATCCGCATCGGCCACCCGCAATCCTGGGATCAGGCCTGGACCGCCAGTCGGGAGTCCGGCGGCTGGTTCGACGAACTGACCGACGCCGAAATCCTCGCAACACAAAAGCTGCTCTCAGAAAAGGAAGGTATCTTCTGCGAACCCGCATCCGCCACCTCGGTCGCCGGCGTCCTGCGGGACCTCAAATCCGGCAAGCTGCCCGAGGGCAAGACCATCGTCTGCACCCTCACCGGCAACGGCCTCAAGGACCCTGACACCGCCATTGGCCAGTGCGATGTCCAACCGAGCAAGGTCCCCGCCACGCTGGATGCGGTAAAAGGGGCAATTTTGGAAGTAATGTAGGGTGTACGCTCACAATTGCTCGCTGCAATCAGTGGACAGATACCCTGAAAATCGAAAATCCGAACACTAGCAACTCGTTTCCCGCAACCAGACATAGCTCGATTGCCATGTTCAAGCTTATTGCCATTTCCACCCTGACGGGCCTATTGACTGCCTGCGCGACAGATGAACCTTTACCCACCCCAAAACCGACACCGCTGTCCGGAGAGCAAATTCTGCGAGAGAGTCAGGGTATGGCTCAGTTGGGTGAGCGTTACAAGCAAGGCGAAACCCTGATGCATGAAGGCGAAGCCCAGATCGACCAAGGCAAAAAGATGATTGCGGAGGGGCAGCGCATGGTCGCTGAAGGTAAGCGGATCATGCACGAGGCAGAACAAGGCTATGGGGAAATAATAAGGTAAGAAAGAACTCGCTCGATAGATTTCCGCCATCGATCGTTACAAGAAGCTGACGAGGCCACGCCTGGCCTTTCGCGATCCTGTAAGTGCTTTACCTATCTCTGACTGGAAAGGCTCTCAGCCATAACGTCTACCCCGCTATCCTCTTACTCCTAATGGATTGTTCTTTACTGGACTGGCTTGCGGGCTACAACTAACAGCGCTTGAGCCCAAATATGGCTCAAATGCCTACTGACTGGCGTCACATTTCCAGACAAATCTTGCCGAAGTGGCGATTGGATTCCTGGTGCTTGAAGGCCGCCACAATATCTTCCAAAGGAAACACTGCGTCGATGATTGGCTTGAGGCCGTTGGCCTCAATCGCCCGGATCATCTCTTTCTGCTGAGTGCGACTGCCGACTAAAACTCCCTGTAACCGTAATTGCTTGATGAGGGAAGGTACAAAATTGAATTGCCCGCATACACCCGACAGGATGCCAATGACGGAGATATGGCCACCCACTCGGGCTGCCGCCATGGATTGTTCGAGGGTATCCGGACCACCCACCTCGACAACATGGTCTACCCCCCGCCCGCCCGTGATCCGGCGGGCCAGTTCACCCCAGTCAGGGTGAGTTCGATAATTGATGACATGGTCGGCGCCAAGGGAACGTAAACGTTCCAGTTTTTCGTCACAGGAGGAGGTCGCAATCACCCTGGCGCCGGCAATCTTGGCGAACTGCAAGGCAAAAATGGACACGCCGCCGGTGCCCTGGATCAACACGGTATCCCCAGGCTTTAGGTGATCATCGGACATAAGTGATCGCCATGCAGTCAGCGCGGCAGTGGTGAGCGTCGAGGCTTCGACATGGGTCCAGCCTTTCGGCGCGAGGGTGAAGCTCACTACCGATGCGGTCACCGTTTCGCGGGCATAGCCATCAACCCCATCACCAGGAACGGTGGCAAAACCCTCGACTTCAGGCTTTCCCGACTCCCATGTCGGGAAAAATGTGCTGACGACAGAGTCACCGATACTGAATTCGCTGACATTCGGCCCCACGGCAATCACCTCCCCTGCCCCATCCGCCATCGGAATTCGCGGCTCCTTGGGACCCCACATGCCGCTGACGACAGCAAAGTCGTGGTAATTGAGGGAGTTGGCGTGGAGGCGGACGGTGATCTCACCCGCCCTGGGGGTAGCTGCCTCCCGCTGACCGACGATGACATCGTCATAACCACCGCCAGGTTGGACGATAATGGCTTTGTTCGACATTTTTTTTTACCGACTAGCAATCCAAAAGCATTATTTTTTCCGCCCCATCACCGCCCGAGATTCGCGAACAACGGACAGCCTGAAAATCAGGGAATCAAGCCTTCTTTAAAAAACACGCCTTGAGCATATAGCTGACGCCGTCGATCTTGCAGTCAACTTCGTGATCGCCATCGCGCAGGCGGATATTCTTGGCCTTGGCGCCTTTTTTGAGGGTCGTCGAAGAGCCTTTCACTTTCAAATCCTTGATAAGCAACACGGAGTCACCATCGGCCAGCGGTGTTCCATTGGAATCCCTGACTACCGCGTCGCCCTCCCCTTCGGCATCCACCGTGCGGGCCAACGGCCATTCGTGAAAGCAATCCGGACAAACGAAATTTTCGCCATCAGAATAGGTATTTTCCATTCCGCAGGCCGGGCAAGCAGGTGTGCTCATAGTAAGGGTTCCGTTGAAGTGATCAGGGGAGTTGGACAACAGCGGGCGCTTGCCAGCCGGGCTTACGGTGCTCTGCGACCACGGCGGTGTATACGCCGCCGCGCACATTGAAGCGTGCGGTCAGGCGCATGAAACGTGGCTGGGTGGCAGCCACCAGATCATCGAGAATGCGGTTGGTGATGGCTTCATGAAAAGCGCCTTCGTCCCGGTAGGACCAGACATACAGCTTAAGCGACTTCAGTTCCACGCACTTCGCATCGGGCACATATTCCAGATTCAGCGTAGCGAAATCCGGCTGACCGGTCTTGGGGCACAAACAGGTGAATTCCGGCATGTCGATGCGGATGGTGAAATCACGATCCTGCTGGGGATTATCGAACGTTTCGAGGGTTTTGCTGGGTTGTGTAGTCATGATGGCTTGGGTAAGGATCAAGATAATTCCGAGATTTCCTCTCGGGAGTTTTAGCCCAGACCAAGGCCCGGGCACGGGGTTAGTCGGCTATAATACCGGCCCGTTCCCGCCCCAACCAGTTTCAGTCCCCTTTCCGCTCCCCGCCATCACTTCGTGCGTCTCGACAGAATAAAACTCGCGGGCTTCAAATCGTTTGTCGATCCGACCACCATCCCGACGCCGGGCAATCTGATCGGCATCGTCGGACCCAATGGCTGTGGCAAATCCAATATCATCGACGCCGTGCGCTGGGTGATGGGCGAAAGCTCTGCCAAGCATTTACGCGGCGAAAGCATGGCGGATGTCATTTTCAACGGCTCCAGTAGCCGCAAGCCGGTAGGGATGGCATCGGTCGAACTGGTATTCGACAACGGCGAGGGCAAGGCGCCGGGAGAATTTGCCAAGTACCCCGAAATTTCCATCAAGCGCCAAGTCAGCCGCGATGGGCAATCGACCTACATACTCAACGGCACTCGTTGCCGCCGCAAGGACATCACCGACCTTTTTCTTGGCACCGGGCTTGGCTCACGCAGTTACGCCATCATCGAGCAGGGCATGATCTCGCGGCTGATCGAGGCCAAGCCGGCCGAGCTGCGTGATTTGATCGAAGAGGCGGCAGGCATTTCCAAATACAAGGAACGTCGCCACGAAACCGAGTTGCGCATGGGGCATACCCAGGAAAACCTCGACCGCCTGATGGATCTTCGCGAGGAAGTCGGCAAACAGCTAGAAAGCCTTAAGCGCCAAGCCAAAAAGGCCGAAAAATACACCGCGCTAAAGGCTGAGGAACGTGGCTACCGCGAGCAATTGCTGGGCCTGCGCTGGCGCAAATACGACGAGCAGCTTCAAACCCACCAGAGACAACTCGCCGGCCACGAATCCCGCTTCCGGGCGCTAGCAGAGGAAGATCATGGCCTCAACGAGACACTGGCAACTTTCCGTGAACAGCAGGAGTCGCTACAAAAATCCCTGAACGGGGAGCAAGCCCGCTTCTATGAACTGGGCGCAGAAATCAGTCGACTGACTCAGGATATTCGTCATGCCCAGGAAACCCAAGCCAATCTGATCCAGGAGGAATCTCGTCTGCTCGGTGAAAAACAGCAGGCAGAGATCGATCTGGAAAACGACCAGACCCAGTTGGCCACTTTGCTCGAAGAACTGGCCGAACTGGAGATTCTGCTGGAAGAAGCCCGCGAAGCCGAGCTTGAAACCGTCACCTTTCGGGAAGAAGCCGACCATGCTCTGAAGACGGCGCGCCAACAGTTCGAGCAACTAAGCGGCGACATTGGCCGCTACCGCAGCCAGCGCGACATCCAGCACGCCCGGATCGGCCAGCTTGAACAACAAACACGGCAGCTGGAGGCACGCCGGGAAAAGCTGGAAGTGGAGCAGGATGAGGTCGAGACCACACTGAATGCCGAGGGGCTGGCTGAGCTGGAGCTCGCCGTCGCCGAACTGGAGGCGGAGCGATCTGCTCTCCAGGAGACCTTGCAACAGCTCCACACCCGCATTCAGGAGGGTCGTGAGCAAATGAAAACCCTGCAGCATGAGCTGAATACTCGCCGGGCGGAACTCCACGCCATGAATGGCAAGATCAGCTCGCTGGAGACGCTGCAGGAACATGCCATGGGCAAGGACCGGGCAGGGTTGCAACGCTGGCTGGCTGAACACCGGCTCGATCAGGCCCCGCGCCTGGCCGAACATCTCGACGTGCATCCCGGCTGGGAAACGGCGGTGGAAACGGTGCTCGGTCCGCAACTTCAGGCGCTTTGCATCGAGCAGACGGAAAACCTTACCCCACACCTAGCGGCGCTCACAGACGAATCGCTGGCCTTGTTCGAGACCCGCCCCTGGCAAAATCAAACCAGCGAAAGCGTCGGATCTCGCCTGCTGGAGCGGGTGAATTCGCCCTGGAATCTGAGCCCGCTGCTTGGGGCGGTCTACTGTGCGGATGATATACATGCCGCCCGGAACATCAGCTTACATTTGGCGGAGCATGAATCCGTCATCACACCGGATGGCATCCGCCTCGGCCCCGGCTGGCTGACCATGCAAAAGCTCGATGGTGGCCAGGCCGGCGTCATCAAGCGCGAGCGTGAACTGAAGTCCCTCAAAACAGAGCTCGAAACGCTCCATGGCCTTATCGCGACACTCGAGGACCAGCTTCACAACAGCGAAACCACGACCCGCCTGGCAGAGCAGGAACGAGAGCGGCTACAAAACGACGAGCGTCGGCTTGGCGCCGAATATGGCCGTGCCAAGTCAGAACTCAGCGCGACTCAGGCCCGTTGTGAGCAGGCCACCAAGCGGCTGAACCAGATTAAGGCCGAACTGCTTGACCTGAACGGCCAGCACAATGAACAGCGGGAAGCCATCGAGGAATCACGCCTGCTGCAGGTAGAAGCCGAGGAACGCTTGGCCGAGCTGGAATTGCAGGCCACCGACCATGCCGATAGCCGCATCCGGCTTGAAAGCCGCTTAACCGAAACCGATACCGCCCTGCGCCAGGCGCGCGAGAAAGTGAATACCCTGAAGGGTCGCACGGAGAGCCTGCGCTCCAACGAACAACTCACACGGCGTCATCTGGAGCGGGCCCAGGGTCAGTTCGAGCAGACACTGCAAAGGCTGGAAACGCTCCGCACCCGCGTCGCGGAAACCGGTCAGCCGACCGAAGAGACCCATACCAAGCTAGACGAATTGATCGAGCAGCGCTCCCGGACTGAAAAAGTTCTGGCCGATTTACGTCATCGATCCACCGAACTGGAAGGAGGGATTCGGCAGAGCAGTGAATCGAAACTCCGCAATGAACGGGAATTGAGCGGCATCAAGGAGCAGTTGGAAAAGATCCGGCTGGAGCTTTCCGCCAATGAGGTTCGCCGGCAAACCGTACAGGAACAGTTCGAGGAACTCGGCGCGGATCCAAATCGGGTTCTGGAAACTCTGCCGGAGGAGGCCGATGAAAAAGTCTGGCAGCAGCGAGTCACTGAATTGGCTGAGGAGATTAATCGCCTGGGTGCCGTTAACCTGACCGCCATGGAAGAGTATCTGGTACAGGAGGAGCGGATGGCTTTCCTTGATCAGCAAAATCAGGATTTGAGCGAATCGCTGGCGAGCCTGCGCGAAGCCATCGAGAAAATCGACAAGGAGTGCCGGACTCGCTTCAAGGATACGTTCGACCTCATCAACGCCGGCTTGCAGCGCATGTTTCCGAAACTGTTTGGCGGCGGTCAGGCAAGCCTGGACATGACCGATCGCGACCTGCTTGAAACCGGCGTAACCATCATGGCCCGCCCTCCCGGCAAGCGCAACAGCTCCATTCACCTGCTATCGGGTGGCGAAAAGGCGCTCACGGCAGCGGCACTGGTCTTCGCCATTTTCGAGCTCAATCCGGCTCCCTTCTGTCTGCTCGACGAGGTAGACGCCCCGCTGGACGATGCCAACGTGGGGCGTTTCAGCCAATTGGTCAAGGAAATGTCCGAAAGGGTACAATTTCTGTTCATTTCACATAACAAAGCCACCATGGAAATTGCCCAGCATCTGGCCGGCGTCACCATGAAGGAACCAGGCGTTTCGCGTATCGTGGCTGTTGACATCGATGCGGCCGTCGAAATGGCCATCGCCTGACACCCCGAGAATTCAAGATGGATAGAGATACCGTTCGGCTGCTTCTGATCATCGCCACCGCCATCGTTCTGGCTGGAATCTATGCTTGGGGACGGTTCAGAAAACCCATCCAGAACACCCTTTTCAGCCGCCAAAAGCGCGAAGACTTTCCCGCAGGCGAGTTGGAAGATGAAGACTCCGAAGCGCCCAGCGACGACTTCGAAGATGGGGTCAGGGTCATCACGCCCTGGACGGATACCCGCAAGGAACCGCAACTTTCGGGCCTCGACTTCAATGAGCATCAAGAATCGGATGACTTCGAGCTCGAAATCATACCGGAGAGTCGGGAAAGTGCTCCGCCTCCAGATATCAGTGGTGCTAACGAAACTTCCGGTGAAGGCGCAGGCGGTGCGCCTTTTCTGATTCAGGTCAGCGTCGTCGCCGGTCCGGGTCGCTTCTTTCATGGGGCCGAATTGAAGCAGGCGCTGTTGGATGTGGATTTGCTATTTGGCGACATGGGTATTTTCCATCGCTACGACCCCGACCTGACCCAAACTCTTTTCAGCGTCGCCAGCCTAGTCGAACCCGGTACCTTCCCGATCGACGATATGGATGATTTCGAATGCCCCGGTATTGTCCTGTTCTTCCAGACTGCCCGGGTCTCGGACCCGCTCGGAATCTACGACGACCTCGTCAATACCAGTCGCGAACTCGCCCAGCGTCTGCATGGCATTCAATGGGATGAATCGCGCCAACCGCTCAGCGCCAGCAAAATCGCGCATATGCGGAGTCTCTTGAAACACCCCATCGAAAGCTGACCGTGACCATACCGGAGCCCGTCAGACAGCGGGCTGCCCAACTCCGCGAGGAGATCGAGTTTCACAACCGCCGTTATCATCAGCTGGACGATCCACTGATCTCCGACGCGGAATACGACCTGCTGATGCAGGAATTGCTCGCATTGGAGCGCGAGCATCTGGACCTGAGAACTGCTGACTCTCCCACTCAGCGAGTCGGTGCCGCGCCGGTCGCCGCCTTTTCCGAAGCACGGCATCCGGTGCCGATGCTGTCACTCGAGAATGCCTTCAGTGAACAGGACTTGATCGACTTCAGTCGCCGCATCAGCAAAAGTCTTGGGCATGATGATCTTGCTTTTGTTGCAGAACCCAAGCTGGATGGCCTCGCCGTCAGTTTGATGTATGAGGATGGCCTGCTGGTGCGAGCGGCCACCCGGGGCGATGGCCAGACCGGTGAAAACATCACCGCCAACATTCGGACTCTGCCGGTCATTCCATTGCGCTTGCATGGCCAGGGCTGGCCGGAGCAATTCGAGATCCGCGGCGAGGTATTCATGCCCAAGCAGGGTTTCCGGGAACTCAACGAACGGGCACTCGCGGCTGGAGAAAAAACTTTCGCCAACCCCCGCAATGCGGCGGCGGGCAGCCTGCGACAGCTGGACCCGCGGGTCACTGCCACTCGACCACTCGATTTTTTCTGCTATGGCTACGGGCTGTATCCCGCCGATAAGCTCCCCGACACCCACAGCGAGGTGATGAACCGCTTCAGTGCCTGGGGCATCCCGATCAATCCCGAGTTGCACACCGTTCAGGGTATCGCCGCATGCTTTGCCTACTACACTGATCTGCTGACTAGGCGACAGGCTTTGCCCTATGAAATCGATGGTGTGGTCTACAAGCTGGATAATCTCAGGGACCGGGAAACAATCGGCTTTGTTGCCCGCGCCCCCCGCTGGGCCATTGCTCACAAGTTTCCGGCAGAAGAAGCCACCACCCGCGTTGTAGCGATCGACGTTCAGGTCGGCCGTACCGGCGCGCTGACCCCGGTCGCGCGACTGGATCCCGTCTCCGTGGGTGGCGTCACGGTCACCAACGCGACCCTGCACAACGCCGATGAAATACACAGGAAGGACATCAGGGTCGGCGATACGGTGATCGTACGACGGGCGGGCGATGTAATTCCTGAGGTGGTCAAAAGCCTCCCGGAACTCAGACCGGACAATGCCAGACTCTTCGTTATGCCGACGCAGTGTCCCGCCTGCGGATCGGACGTGGAAACCATCGAGGGGGAAACCATCGCCCGCTGCAGCGGCGGTCTCTTCTGCCCGGCGCAACACAAGGAGGCAGTGAAACATTTTGCCTCGCGCAAGGCCATGAATATCGACGGTCTGGGCGACAGGATGGTCGATCAATTGCTCGAGAAAGGCCTGATCGGAACGGTGGCCGATCTGTATCGGCTGACGGTCGAGGAAGTCACCGGCCTGGACCGAATGGCCGAAAAATCAGCCAGCAACCTGATCAATGCCCTCAATACCAGTCGCCACACCACGCTGCCGCGCTTTCTCTTTGCGCTGGGGATTCGGGAGGTCGGAGAAGTCACGGCACGCACACTGGCCGAAAAGTTTCGCGATCTCGACACCCTGAAAACGGCAGACGAAATGACCTTGCAGACTGCGCCGGACATCGGTCCGACCGTGGCCCGGCATGTGTTCACCTTTTTCCGTCAGTCGCATAACCTTCAGGTATTGCAGGGTCTGATCGACGCCGGCATCCATTGGGATGCCATGCCTGAACGGGTTGAGCCCGCCGCATTGCCGCTTGCCGGCAAAACCTTTGTCATCACCGGGACACTGGATACGCTTTCACGCGAGGATGCCAAGGCGCTGGTTCACTCTCTGGGCGGCAAGGCCGCAGGAAGTGTCTCGGCAAAGACCGATTATGTCGTCGCCGGCGCAGATCCGGGCTCCAAGCTGACCAAAGCCCAGGGGCTGGGCATTACTGTTCTGGATGAAACCGCCTTTCTGGCCTTGTGCCATAACCCGCCACCAGAGGGCGCGTCTTCCCGACCCACCGGTACCGACGCATGAAATGCATGCCTAAAGTGCTGCTTTTTCTTGCAATCGCAGCCACGGAATCAGGATGCGCCACCATGATGATCGAAAAACAGGGCAAACCCAGATCGGCCAATACGGAATCCTGTCCGAAGGTGTTCTCTCTGACCCGCATGGACATTGCAACGCTGGATTGGGCATTCTCGGACGATGCCAAGCCGGCCGATGCCTGTCTCGCGCTGTATTACCCGAAGGCAGAGCAGGACACCCTCTACCAATCCTCCACACGGGCCATGAGTCCGCTGATCATCCTGGGCATGCCCGCCTCCGCCACGGTGGACACCCTGGCTCTCCCCTTCAGCACCTTCTCGGATTGAGGCGGGCGAACTCACGGTACAAACGGTATGCAAATCTGGGTGGATGCGGACGCCTGTCCGAACGTTATCAAGGACATTCTTTTCAAGGCGGCAGAGCGAGTGCAGGTCCCGCTGATTCTGGTCGCCAATCAGGCCGTGGCAACCCCGCCTTCCCGCTGGATTTCTGCGCGGCGGGTACCACGCGGATTTGACGTGGCGGACAATGAAATCCTCCAGCAACTCACACCCAGCGACCTGGTCATCACGGCGGACATTCCGCTGGCTGCCGAAGTCATTCAGCAGGGCGGGCATGCGCTCAATCCGCGAGGGGAATTCTATACACCGGAAAATATCCGGGCGCGGCTCAATATGCGAGATTTCATGGAGACACTGAGAGCGAGCGGCGTTTCCACAGGCGGACCCCCGGCACTCAGTCAGACAGACCGACAGTCCTTCGCCAACCAGCTTGACCGTTTCCTGCGGCGCAATGTCAGCACGCCCATCAAGTGAGCCTAACGCCCCAAAGACGGCGTCAGACGCTGAACAAGCCGGCTGAACTCGATACCCATACTCCGTTCCAGAGCCTGAGCCCGGCCGAGACAGACCTTCAATCGGGGAATACCAAGGGTGGCCTCCAACCCAAATCCAACCACATTGCCGCGCCCCATCACGGGCAAGGAGTAGGCGCCGGCTGGGAAGTAAAGCTTTAGCAGCCGCATCACTTCGCGAAAGGATTCCGCATGACCACTCCAGAGATTGACCCCCACCACACCGCCGATATTGACCAGACTGGCGAGTGCGGCGAAAAAATCATGATGCATAACCGTGGGCGCCAATCCCTGATCATCGAAAACATCAACCAGAATCAGATCATATCGGCAGCCGCCTTTCGCCAGGCGTTCCTGCAAAAACTCACCACCATCGGCGATCCGGATAATCAGGCCAGGACAATCCGGCAAACCGAAATAGTCGCGCGCCACATCCACCATAGCCGCACGTGACTCGACTACCTCGATGATCATCTCGGGAAATTGTTGGAGGAGAAACCGGGGGAGTGAACCGCCACCAAGCCCCAGGATCAGAATTCGGGCCGGCACCGGTACAAAGACGAGTCCGACCAACATAGCGCGAAGGTAAGGAAGCTCGATATGGTCGGGATTCGCCAGCGCCATAGCGCTTTGGCGTGCGGAAGAACCGAAATGCAGGGAACGTACCCCATGGGACTCCACTACCTCGATAGGACCCTCACCATCATGACAGCAATGGATGACCCTCCCACCATACTTGCCCATGCCAGCCCCCTCGGCAAAATAATCTTTCCGATACTAGGCGAGCGCAGCTAGGGCCGGCAAGCGTCGCGAGCGAATGATCCTTGCGTCCCGATCGTTATAATCGCCATCAACCATCCGTTGAAAGCTATCGCCATGACCGCCACACCCATTCCCGCTGAAGACAACCACTACATGGCCGAACATATCGGAATGATCCTGCGGAGCTACCGGCATTGGACCGGGCGGGATCTGGTTAATCCGCGCATGAGTGTGGAGGAAGCTGCCCGCTATCTGTTTAATGCACCGCTGGCCCTGCTTTCGCACGACACCCAGGTCGACCCGATTTTCAATTATGCCAACCAGACGGCGCTCAGCCTTTTCGGCATGGACTGGGTGGAAATGACGGCCTGCCCGTCGCGACTATCTGCTGAGGAACCCAACCGGGAGGCCCGCTCGGCCCTGCTGAAAAAGGTGACCGAGCAAGGTTACGCCGACAATTACCAGGGCATCCGCATCGGTCGTCACGGAAGACGATTCGAAATCGAAAATGCCCTGGTCTGGAACCTGCGTGACGAATGCGGCATTTACCGAGGCCAGGCGGCGAGTTTTAGCCATTGGCGCTGGCTGTGACTTACGGTTTCTGACAAAAGACCGGCGGCTCTCCGCTCAGCACTGCCTGGAAACCACCCCGCGTACATGGTGCTTGTCCATGAGCCGGTAAAGCGTCATGCGTGATACGCCCAATTGCCGGGCAGCGCGAGAAATATTGTGATCGTAAGCCTCCAAGGCCGCTTCAATTACTTCCTTTTCAGCCTGCGATTTGGCCGAGCCAAGCGTCATACCATCGCCGGCCATTGAACCCGACGACCGGCGTGGCTGACCCAATCCAAGATGCTGGGGCGTGATAGGCTGGCCCTCACTGAGGCTGGCCGCCCTACCGATCCGGTTCACTAGCTCGCGAATGTTGCCGGGCCAGTCATGTCGCCGCATCGTATCCAGCGTCTCGGGGGCAAACTCCGCGCAGGAACAAGACCCATCCGGCCATTGCTGTTTGAGAAAATAGCGGGCTAGCCACTCGATATCATCCCTGCGTTCGCTCAACGCGGGCACCATGACAGTATGTGCACTCAAAGCGGCCAGCAGCGGTTCAGAGAAGCGGCCTTCGGCCACCATATCCCTGAGATCAACCTGCGTCGATGCCATCACCCTCAAATCCACCGGGATGGGATGCTCCGCACCGACACGCCGAAAGACCCTTGTCTGCAGTAACTGCAAGAGATCATCCTGTGCATCCGGAGACAGCGCATCAACCCCGTCAAGAAAAAGAACGCCAACCTGAGCTGCATCGACACGCCCCCGCCGCAAGGCCTGATCACCGGGATAACCCCTATCGCCCAGGCCAAACAACTCTAGCCGTAACTGATCGCCGGGAACTTCCGCGCAAGTGACGGAGATAAACGGCGCCATACCGCGCCACGAGCGACGATGAATGGCGCGGGCCACCGCTTCCTTGCCGGTCCCCGCACCGCCTTGAATCAGCACGGGCTGATCAGATTGAGAGGCCCGGTCTATTGCCGACTGAAACTGAAGCGATTCCGGGCTGGAACCAGCCAGGCCTGCCTCCCTTGGGAACATTGGCTGCCCTGACGGAAGAAACCCGCCAGTTCGACTCGCCTCGGCCTGGTAAAGGCTGAACAGTACACGATCTGCATCGGCCGGCAGTACGTGATAGTCGTGAAAACCCTTGGCGAGCATCTGGAGCAGCTCACGCGAAACGGTTAGACCGGGATTGACCAGAGCTACCCAGGTCATGCCAGCGCCACTGATCACATTCTGAATCGTACCCCAATCTGCCAGGGCGTGTTCACCAATGGATACTAGACCAACGCGAATGTCCGGTTGAATCTTGAGAGACTGCACCTCCTCCGCATACCGGGCCAGACTCACCATCCAGCCATGTTGACGAAGACTCTGCAGCAGGACCTCATCCATTCCGGAGGCCGCATAGAAAAGGCATTTACGGGTATCCATCACTGATTTCCATGTTTACGCCGGGCAGGCGACTTCCCGGTCTAGAAATAAGGAAGTCCAAGAGCCGACGCACCCCCCAAGACGTCTCACTCTCGTGACTCGGTTGACTAAGGATCGCAACAGATACTTAGCCACCTAGTTGGTGATATTAGCATTTTAAAAGAAGAATTGATGGTTCTGGGGTGAAACACGGACCCCGGAGTTCCAGCCTCAAGCCGACATCGGCATAGGGGGCTCCCTTAGAAGGAGCACCCCTGCCACACCACCCGGCATGCGGGTCCGCACCGGGCGGTTCGAGAGCTTGAGGTCATGACATTCTTGGCACTCCAAGCCCATCATAGTAGGCA
>Ga0181554_1000829_pt1 | contig 30622 bp, 20 predicted proteins | sample 011ome_16_FD_145602 | JGI IMG/M metagenome (GOLD analysis project Ga0181554, IMG submission 145602) | Coastal salt marsh microbial communities from the Groves Creek Marsh, Skidaway Island, Georgia - 011503CT metaG (spades assembly) | ecosystem: Environmental > Aquatic > Marine > Intertidal zone... | reverse complement strand
CGGCGGGCGCGGCGGCGGCGGGCGCGGCGGGCGCGGCGGCGGACGCGGCGACAGAGCGCGCTTCGGAGGGAAGGGCGGGCACGTGCGCCGCCCGGGGAAGACGAAGCTCCCGCCGCACGTCCTCGCGGCTGTCGAGGAGAAGGCGCGGCTGAGGCGGATCGACGAGCGCGCGCACTTCTGGGCGGAGGTCCAGGCCGCGATCGACGGCGAGGGCGGCGCGCGGTCGCACGGGCGATGCCTCCCGGACCGCGAGGAAGACCTCTTCCCTCGCCTCTTCGCGAAATCGTCGTCGTCGTCGTCGTCGTCGTCGTCGAGATCGGCGTCGGACGCCTTCGACGCGGCGCACGTCGCCGCCGCGGACGCGTACGACGACATCCCGGTCACCGTGGACGACCCCGCGAGCGAAGACGGTAAGAGCGAAGACGTCGAGCCGCTGCCGACCGGCGCGGAGGGCGTGCGCGCGTTGGCGGACGCGCTGGATCGATTCTTCGACGGGTCCGACGGGTCCGACGGGTCCGACGCCGACGCCGCGCGGCGCGAGTTCGTGGACACCGCGACGCGAAGGCTCGGGTTCGAGACGCTGACCCCGGTGCAGCGGCACGCGATACCGCTCGCGCTGAGCGGCAGAGATTTGATATGCAGCGCCGCCACGGGGAGCGGGAAGACGGCGGCGTATTTGATCCCCGCCGTCGCGAAGACGCTATTCGGGACGCGCGGGGACGGGGACGGGGACGGGGACGGAAACGGCGGGAATCCATCCCGGGATCTCGGGGACGTCTCCTCCGGCATCTCCGCGGACGTCGCGGACGAGCTGTACGACGACCTGTTCGGCGAAGGCGGCGACAACGACGACGCGTTCGACCTCTTCGACGACGACGACGCGGAAGTGGCGACGGCGACCGCGACCGAGAGGAGAAAGCGCGGTCCGGGCTACGGCAGCCGACGCGTCCGCGCCGCGCCCTCTGAGGGTGCCGAGGAGGGTGCCGACGCCGACGCTGACGTGGACGACGCCGACGCCGACGCCGACGCCGACGCTCGCCCCCCGCTCTCCGCGGATGAGGTGCGTCCCACACACTGGTCCCCATACGACCGCGTTGGTGTGGTGAACGCGGATCCTTAAGGACTTTTGCCGGCGTGTCTCCCCGCCCATCCCTTGCGTTCAATCCCCGCCCACGACGCCTTTCAACTCCATCTGACGCCTTTGAACTCCACCCCGACGTTCGCTCGTATGGAACGGCCCTGAGATGCGTTTCCCCGGCGACTTCGACGACGTCGCCGGCGTCCGACGCGTCACCCCCGCGAAGCCGCGCGTCGTCGTCCTCGTCCCGACGCGCGAGCTCGCCGCGCAAGTCGCGCTATCCGCGCGGCAGCTCTGCTTCGGGACCGGCCACGTCGTCGCGTGTCTCCACGGCGGGCAGAGCGTGAAGCCGCAGCTGGAGCAGCTCGCGTTCGGGCCGTCGATCCTCGTGTCCACGCCGGGGAGGCGCGTTCATATTTCGCGTTCACACTGGTCCCCGTGCGACCCCGTTGGCGTGGTGAACGCCGATCCTTAAGGACTTTTGCCGGCGTCTCTCTCCGCCCAGGGTCCCTCGGTTTCAACGCTCGACCCTACGACGCCTTTCGACTCCACCACTGACGCCTTTCAACGAACGCCACTCACTCCAGGTTGCTCACGTGCGCGAAGGACGAGCCGTACGTCGACCTGTCTCGCGCGAAGATTCTGATCGTCGACGAGGCGGATCAGATGGTGGACCAGGGGTTCGAGCCGCAGGTCGCGGAGCTCGTGACCGACGCCGGGATGCCGCGCGGGAGCGAGCGGCAGAACTTGATGTTCAGCGCGACGTTCCCGCCGGGGGTGAAGCGGCTCGCGAGCGCGTTGATCGCCGGCGACGGATTAAGGCGCGTTCTATCTCACACTGGTTCCCATACGACCGCGTCGGCGTGGTGAACGCCGATCCTTAAGGACTTTTCCCGGCGCATCTCTCCGCCCACCCCTCGGTTTCAATCCCGACGCGCCTCGACGCCTTTCAACTCCAACTGACGCCTTTCAACTCCACCCCGACGTTCGCTTGTATAGAACGCCCCTAAACGCGCGATTCGCGGGCCCCCGCGCGACGACCAAGCCGTCGCCGTCGACGGTCGCGGTCGGGAGGGTCGGCAGCACCGTCGCCGGGATCGAGCAGCGCATCGTCCTCTGCGCGGACGCGTCGCGCGAGCGCAAGCTGGATCTGTTGATCGCCGTCCTGCGCGCGGTTCCGGACGCGCGGACGCTCGTGTTTTGTTCGAGCAAGGGTACGTGCGCGTGGGTGCGCGCGAAGCTCGCGGAGATCATCGAGCGCGACCGTCAGGCTGCGCTCGCGGCGGCGGCGGTGTCGGGCCCCAAGACCACCGAGGGCGGCCCCCCCTCCGAAGCCAGCGGCTTCTTGTTCGCCGCGGAGGAGCTCCACGGCGACTGCTCGCAGGGCGCGCGGTCGCGCGCGCTCGACGCGTTCGCCTCCGGCGCCGCGCGCGTCCTCGTCGCCACCGACGTCGCCTCGCGCGGTTTAGACCTCCCCGCCGTCGCGCACGTGATCAACTTCGACCTCCCCACGGACGGACGCGATTTCGACGCGTACGTGCACAGGATCGGGCGCACGGGACGCGCGGGGCGCGACGGGATCGCGACGTCGTTTTACGTCCCCGGGTTCGGCCACGACGGGAACGGCCCGGTGTACGTGGCGTTGCGGGAGCTCATGGCGGAGACGGACCAGAGCGCGCCGGAGTGGTTTCAGTCGTGCGCGGACGCGGCGGGGCCGCCGCCGGGAGGGCGGGGGTACATGCGCGTGGGAAGAGGGAGGGGAAGAGGGGCGGGAGGAGGCGGGCGCGGGCGAGGACGCGGATACTGAGAGCACCGGTCGATCGGATAGTCTACGGTTCGCGGCGCTGAGGTGCGTTCTATACACTGGTCCCCATACGACCCCGTTGGCGATGTGGACGCCGATCCTTAAGGACTTTTGCCCGATGTCTTAAATCATCATACGACGACGACGACGACTAATAACCTTACTCATCACGACGCGCGCGCTGTCCCTCGCTCGTCCCTCCGTCACCGCGCGCCCGCGTCTCTCTTCTTGTGCGCCTTCACCCACCGCCTCAAGATCCCTCGGTGCCGCAAGACCGCCTCTCGCTCCGCCTCCTCCGCGCGGTCCCACGCGTCGTTGAACGCGACGGTGCACTCGCCGCCGCCGCCGCCCTGCACGCACGCGATCTCCGCCTCCGCGGCGTCCTCCACGATCTTTTTGCGCGTCTCGTGCGCGCTCTTAACCGCCGCGCGCGCGACGGTCTTCTCGTCGCTGACGTCCGCGCCCGCGGCGGCGGCGGCGAGAGACGCCATCTCGATCTGTTCCGCCTCCTCGAGGAAGGCGACCGTGCACTCCGTCTGCTGCGCGACGCCCACGGCGTTCGCGACGCACGCCATCTCGCGCTCCGCGGCGAGGCGCTCCATCTCGCGCAGGGAGAGGTACATCTCCGTCGCGGTGGGCTTTGACGACGCGCTCTTGCTCGCGCGGAGGACGACCGCGGCGCCGCGGGAGAGATGGGGGCGCGCGGACGAGCAGCTTGAAGACGCGGAGGATGATAATCCGTTCCGGCCGCGAGGGGCGCACGGGAACGCGCGCGAGGCGCGCGCGGTCGCGGCGGGCGCGCGCGGCGCGCCCGCGCGAGCGCGCGTCGCGGTGGTCGTGACGTTGGATGCGGCGTGCATGGTCGCGCGGCTCGCGCCTCGCGGTGTGTTCGAAGCGACGCGTCGTACGCGCGGCTGACGCGGATGCGTGACACCCTGGCGATGGCGCGGTCGGTCGGCCTCTCGCGCAAAAAGAAAGTCAAATCGCAATCGTTTCGCGCCATCGCGAACGCCGCGCAGATGCCTTCCGCGCGCCATCGCGACGACGGCGACGACGCGACGCCGCTCGATCTCGATCTCCACATCCGCGCCTCCGAGGAGTCGTACGAGACGTTCCGCGCGTCTCTCCCCGGCGCGACGGGCGGCGCGAGCGCCGCGGCGTCCGCGATCCGCGACGCGCGCGCGGGACGCGCGGGACACGACGACGACGACTCGACGACAGCCTCGCTTCGCGCGTCCTCCTCCATGCCCCCCGCCGCGAGCCCCGGCGGCGACGCCGCGAGACGCCGCGGCGAGCGATCGACGCGCGAGGAGCTCTTGGCGCTCGAGCGCGAGATCGACGCGCACGAGGCGGCGATCGCCGCGCGCGAGCGCGCGCTCGAGGACCTCCAAGCGAGCGCGCGACGATCGGACGCGTTCGAAGACGATCGCGTCAAGCTGCGCGCGTTCGGCCGCGCGCTCGAGGCGTACGTGGCGTCCCCGAACGCGGACGGCGGCGACCTCGCGGACGCGGAGGCGGCGCTGGACGCGCTCGAGGCCGCGGCGGCGCCGCTGTCGAACGCGATCTTGAGCGACGCGGTGAGGCGAAGCGCGGGAGGAGGAGGAGGAGGAGGAAGAGCCGCGGCGGGGGCGCCGGAATTCGACCCCGCCGACGCCGCCGACGACCACAGCGACAGCTCGGACTACGACGACGACGACGACGCCGACGACGAGGAGAGCGACGCCGCGAGGGCGGCGCTGCGCGCGGCGGTGACGGAGGAGAAGGAGGAAAAGAGACGCCGCCGCGACGAGCGCGCGTCGCTGCTGTCCAACGCGGCGGGTGGGAAGATCACGTCGTACGGATCTGTGGGCGGCGGCGGTAAAGATGGCGGTTTCGGACAAGAACAAAACGTCGGACAGAATACGAGGACCGCGACCGCGACCGCGACCGCGACCGCGACCGACGACGGGTGGACAGACTGGCGCGGGGACGAGTCCGCGGACGTCGTCTCGCCGTTCACTCTGGATCCGCGTTTTACTCTTGATCGCGGCGACGACCGACGCGAGACGCGGCCGCTGTCGCATAAACTGTCGGATATACTGTCCGACGGAACCGGGACCGGGAGAAGGTTCTTCGACGCGCGCGAAGGCACCCCCGAGCGGTGGGACGGCGGATCCCAGAGCGAGGACGACGCGATGTGCGCGAGAGAAGTCGGACGCGCGAGCAGCGCGATGCTTCGACGCGCGCGGAATCAGGCGAGCGCGTCGGGCAGTCCCGACGTCGGAGAGGGCGATCGATCGACGACGACGACGACGACGACGACGACGACGGCGACGACGACGAGCACGGCGAGCGGCGAGCTTCGCAAGATCAAGTGCGGGAAGTGCGCGGCGACGTTGAAGATCGCGTCGAACGTCCCGGTGTTCCGGTGCCCGAAGTGCTCCGCGAAACTCCGTGTCCCCGGGGCGGCGGCGACCGCGGCGGCGCCGACCGCGGCGAAGAGAGAAGGTCCCGGGTTCTCCCCCGAGATGCGCGCCACCGTGAGCGGCGTCGACGGCGTGTCTTCGTTCGGGTGGGGGTCCCGACCGTCCGCGACGACCGCGGCGGCGCGGCTCGCGTCCGCGGAAGCCGCGACGATCAACGCGGCGGCGGCGAGAGAGAAGGAGCGACGCGACCGACGCCGACGCGCGGCGGACGCGGACGCGCAGAGCGCCGGCGGCGGCGAACGATTCGAATCGGGCGCCGACGTCATCGCGAAACACATGGCGGAGGCGAAGGCGTTGCGAGAGACGGAGGCGAGGGCGGAGAGGGCCAAGGCGGCGGCGGAGAGCGCGGCGGCGGACGCGAGAGCCGCCGCGCGCGCGGAGCTCGAGCGTCATCTGGAGTTTTCGATGAGTCTGGAGGATGTCGTCGACGAGCTGGCGAGGGCGCACGCGGACGCGGCGAACGCGGCGGAGCGCGCGCTGAACGCGGCGTACGCGAGCGTCGCGGTGGGATCGAGTAAGCTCTAGCTACGTAGAATAAGCGCTACGACGTACTAAAGTACTTCCGTACTTCCGGAAGTACTTTCTCAAAGCTAGGTACAAATACCGTCGCCGCCGCGCGCCGCGTTGACCGCCATCACGTGAACATCGCGCGCGCGGTCGGGCGCTGGCCGTACGCCGCCGCCCACGACGCCGGCGCGGTCCACCCCTCCCCCTCCCCCTTACCTCCCTCCTCCGCCGCGTCGTCGCCGCGCGAGAGCCCGAGCGCCGTCGCCGCCGCCGCCGCGACGGCGACGGCGTCCGCGGTGTTGTCCCCCTCCGAGCACAGCGCCAGCACCGCGACGCACGACGTCTTCCCGTTCCCCTTCCCCGCCGCGTCGTCGTGAAACGCGCGGAGGAGGCTCCACGGCGGCAGCGACGACGCCGCGCGGCGGTCTCTCGTCAGCGTCGAGCGTTCCAACGCGACGGCGCCGGCGGCTTGGAATCTCGCATCCTCGAATCTCCCCTCGCGGCGGCCCTCGTCGCCCTCTTCCTCCTCCTTCGCGCCGTCCACCGCGGCGGCGACCGCGGACGCGAGGACGTGCCTGACGACCGTCGCGCCGATCTGCGCGGTCGCGCCCTTCCCGTGCCCCGCCGCGGTGGACGGCGCGGACGCGAGGACGACCGTCTCGTGGAACGCCGACGCCGACGCCCACGCCGCGACCGCGGACGCGAACGCGCGCTGCGATCCCGCGCGAACTTCCGCGCGCTGCTGGACGAGGATCGTCCTCCGAGGCCCGCTTGTTCCGCCCCCGCCGACCTCGTACACCTCCGCGCTCATCGCGAGCGCGCCGCCGTCCCCGCGCGCGCGACCGAACGCGTCGCCGCCGACGCACGGCAGCAGCGACGGATGATCCAAACTCCCGACGCGTCGCGCGCGGAGGCGCTGCACGAGGAGATCGCACGCGAGCTGCCCGACGTTGCCGTGCGACGCGACCGCGATCACGAGCGTCGCGCCGGCGAACGAGGAGGAGGACGCGACGCCGGGGGTGGGGTAGAACTCCATCGTCGTCGATCGGTCGGCGGAGGACGCGACGCGCGCGGAGCGGACGAGATCTGACGAAGGCGTTCGCATCAGTGTCCAGCAAATAAAGACGAAAAGCTCTTCGAGCACAGCTGTCATCACCGCGCGCACAACTTACATCCGCAACGTCACGACAAGCTTCGCCTCCTTCGGTTTCTCCCCGCCGTCGCCGCCGCCGCCGCCGACGCGCGCGCCGCCCTCCCCGAGCCTCGCGAGCTCCCTGAGCAGCCCAGGCGTCTTCGCCGCCTCCCCGCGCCCCGCGCCAATCGCGTCGTCCAGCCACGGCGACCCGTACACCTTGGCCGGGTTGCGAAACGAAAACGACCACGTCGTCGGCCACATGGCGTCCGGCTTTCGCTCTAAACTTTTCAACATCGCCTTCCGCTCCCTCTTTCGGTACTCCCCCGGCGCGCACGCGTAGAAGCTCTCCGGGTCGGGAAGCGACATCGTCCCTCGTCGCTCCGCGCTGAGCGACGCGCTGGGGTCGTAGACGGTCTGTTTGAACCACGACACGAGCTGGCCCCACGCGAAGTGCGGCTGAGGGTCGTTCCATACAAAGCGATGCCGGGGTGGAGTTCAAAGGCGTCAGGTGGAGTTGAAAGGCGCCGAGGTGTGTCGGGATTGAAAGCGAGGGACCCTGGGCGGAGAGAGACGACGGCAAAAGTCCTTAAGGATCGGCGTTCACCACGCCAACGCGGTCGTATGGGGACCAGTGTGAGATAGAACGCGCCTGATACTTCTTCTTCGCGATGTTCGCCGCGTCGCCCTTGCAAAACATCGGAAGCTTCGCGCGCCGCTCCCCCGGCGGGAGCGGCTCCAAGTGCACGGGCGGGGATGTGAACCCGCTGAACTTCTCCGGCGTGCACCAGTGCTCCACGTGCGCGTACATGAACAGCGCGTCCGCGGCGGCGGCGTGCGCGCCGCTCGGCGCGTCGCGTAAAATGTTCGACGCCGTCAACAAACCCGCGCGCGCCGCCTTTGCGTCGCGCGGCCGCGGACCGTCCAGCAAATCGCGCAGCGCCGCGCACGACGCCGCGTCCGGGCGGTCCACGGAGGGCTTCGGTGGCGCCGCGGTCGCGCCGCCGCCGCGGTCGCGCTGGCGCTTCGCGAGCGCGCCCTTGCACTTCGCGGCGATCGTCGCCTCCTCCGCCGCGCGTTTTAAGACGCCGTGCTCGCCGCTCCAGAGATGGTCGACGACTTCCTCCTCCGTCAGCGGCCGCAAGAACGGCGCGCGGCACTGCCCGGGCTGCCGCAACACGTACTTGATCTTGTCCAGCGTGATGATGATGTTCTGGAGGCGCGTCGCGACGACGCCCGCGGCGGTCGCGGACGCGAACGCGGCGTCGTACGCGATGCCGTCGAGCGGTTGCTCGAGCAACGCGTCGGGGAGGAGCGCTCTCTCGAGATCGACGTATTCGAGCGTGAGCGCGGCCCACTTTACGAGCCACTCGGGGCACTCGACGGGGATCGTCCTCCCCGCGTCCGTCGTCGTCGTCGTCTTCGCGTCGGTGGCGTCGGTGGCGTCGGCGGCGGCGACCTCTTCGTCGTCGGCGGCGGCGACCTCTTCGTCGTCGGCGGCGTCGGCGGCGTCGTTCGCTTCGTTCGCTTCGTTCGCGGCGTCGGCGGCGTCGTCGTCTTCGGCGTCGACGTCGTACTCGACGTCGCCGTCGCCCGTCGGCTCTCCGTCCGCGCGCGTCACGAGGACAACCTTCTCCGCGCCGCCGACGAGGTCCAAGGTCTCCACGTCGCCGTCGTCGTAGACGATCTTCGAGAGGACGGCACCCTCATCGGCACCCCCCTCGGCACCCTGCTGGTCCTGGATCACGCCGGCGTACCACGCGTCGTCGCTCCGCCAGTACACTTTCACCGCGCACCCGACTTTGAAATCGCTCGCGGCGTATCGCGGCACCGCGGGCTTCTTCTTCTGAGACTGATACGACGCTCCGGGGGAACGGTCATCTCCTCGCGGCTCGTCCGCGGGGAGATGCATCGTCAGCGCGGACGACTTGATCCCGTTCGCCGCGAGTAACGCGCGGTCCGCGGGCGTTACCGGCTCCGAGCACGCGCGCATGAGGATCGCGTTCCGGTCGAGAAAGTTATGCCGCCGCGCCATGACGACGGTGAACGCGCTGCTGCCGGCGTAGTCCAAGAACGCGCCCTTGCACGTCGGCGCGGAGCACAGACAGATCGCGGCGCGGTACTCCTTCTCGCTCTCCGTGACGCACGAGTAGTTCCAGCACAGCTCCTCGCCGTATTCGACCCGACGCGTCGTGTACTGCGCGATGGTCAACTTCGCCGCGTCACTCTCGCGAGCCTTCTTCTCCTCCGCGGCTTTATCGTCCGACGTGTCACCTCCTGATTCGCTCGCGTCGACGACGACGCCCACGGTGTGCACGTTCGGCGCGCACGAGTGCGACAACCGGCTCGAGAACGTGCACCGATGCGCGGCTTCAACGAACAGCGTGTCGTATCCCGCGGCGTCTTCCGCCGGACGCTCCAACGTGATGTTAAAAAAATCGGGGAGCTCCTTCCCCGGCTCCCGCTTCTTGATCGCGTCTTGCCGCTCGTACCACCGCCACGGCGCGTAAATCTCGCCGAGGTAATCGTTGACGTACGTCCCCGCGGGGAGACCCTCCGGCCGGATGCACACGACGCCGACGCCCTTGGGGTGAAGTCGGAAGTGCCGCCGCGTCGTCGCCGGCGGCGGCGGTGGCGCCGGCGCCGCCGCCGGCGCTTCCTCCTCCGCCGCCGCCTTCGCCTTCTTCTCCTCCGCGGCGGCCGCCTCCGCGGCCTCCGCGGCGGCGAGCTCCTCCGCGGCGCGCTCGGCTTGCTTCAGGATCTTCTCCTCCTTCGCGAGGGCTTCGTACCGCGCGATCTCGTCCGCGTCCATGCGATTCCACGCGCGTCCCATCGCCTTCAACTTCGCCTTGGCCGACAACGCCTGAAACTTCGGGCACGGGTCCTTCCTCGCCTCTCTGCAGTACATCATGTACCCCGACACGCTCACCTGCCCCGTCTTCAGCTTGACCTTCGGCGGCGGGACCGTGGATATCCCCGCCTCGTCCACTTCTCTGATCGCGCGGAGGATGTGCTCGCACGCGTCGACGACGTCGCGTTCGGCGATCGTCGTCGGCGGCGGCGGCGGCGCGACGGTCGACGTCCCCTCCGCGTCTCCCCCCCTCTCCATCGCCGCCTTCGCCTCGTCTCTGAGCTTCTCCGCGGCGAGCGCGAGGTCCCACCCGTCCTCGCCCATCGTGTGCACCGTCGTCATCAGCCGACGAGTGAAGAACGCCTCCCGTCGCGCGGCGGCGACGGCGTCGTCGCCCTTGAACGCGGCGGCGCCGGAGATCGCCGCGAACACCGCGGTTCGCGTGTAGCAATCCATGCCCCACATCGGTCGCTCCTCGACGTCGACGCCTAACCGCAGCGGTGCGCGGCATCGCACGTCGGGCGGCGCGGGGGGCTCGTACGCCGCCGCGATCGGCGCCGCGATCGCCGCCGGCGCCGGCGTCTCCGCCGCGTCGCCGCCGCCGCCGCCTTCTTCGCCGCTCGTCTTCGCGAGGACGCACGCCTGACAGTACCAGTCGTCCTCCGGGACGGCTCGCATCCCGAGGCACTGAAAGTGCCCCCCCTTCGGGCACGTCTCGCACAACACGAAGTCATCCTCGCCGTCGGTCTTCCCGCACACGAGGCACGGGACGTCGTCCATCGCCGCGTTCGCCGCGGCGATCGCGGTCGGATCCGGCGGCGGCGGCGGCGGCAGATCCATCCAACCCGCCTCCAGGTTCGTTCGCAGCTTCTCGAGAACGATCTGAGAGTCCGGCGCGGGCAGGTCGCGCGCGACGACGAACCCGGGCGCGATCGGCTCGTACGGGTTCACGTCCCACGGCGCGCGTCGCCAATTTTCGCCGACTTGGTGGTACGGCTCCTCGCGTTCGGCGCGTTCGAGGCGAGCGATGACGTCGCGGCAGAACGGATCGGGATCGTTTTGCACCCGCTTCCACTTGGCCCACGGCGTCTCGTCGTGCGCCGCTTTCCACTGCGCGCGTCTTTCCGCCTCTTTCTCGCGCCACGCCGCGGCGAGGTCTTCCGTGGAGCGGCGTTGTCCTTGTCCGTCGGCGGCGTTCACGAGCGGCGGAGGGCGCGGCGGTTCCGGCGAGGTCGCCGGCGCCGCTTCGATCGGTTCCTCTTTCTCCGCGGTCGCCTCCGCCGGCGGCGGAACCGAAGGGTTCTCTTCTTCTCTTCGATGGGTTTCTTTTTCCTCTTCTTCTTCTTCGTCGTCGACGTCCATCGGCGCCGGCGGCTGCGCGGGCGGCTCTTCCGCCGCTGCCGCCGCCGCCGGGACTGATGAACGCTCGGCGACGTCTGGCACCCTCCCTCGCGGATCCTCGCGATGCTCCTCCTCGCCCTTCTCCGCGCGCGCGTCGACAGTCGCCTTCGCGGCCGCGGCGTCCTCCTCGTCCTTCGTCTCGACGTCCGCGCGCGCGATCAGGGAAGACGGCGGCTCCGGCGGCCGCTCCGGCGACGGCTCGCGCGACGGGGGTGGCATCGCCGTCGCCGTCGCCGTCGCCGTCGCGTCGTTCGTCGCCGCGGGAGGCGCGCGCGCGTCGTCCGACGCGGCCGAGTCGTCCGTCGGCGGCGGCGATCGCGGCGCCGGCGCGGGCGCCGGCGCGGGCGGCGGCGGCGGCTCCGCGGAGATCGCCGCGAACGCGCACGCCATCGTCGTCGTCGTCGTGGACGCGAAGGACGCCAGCGCTTCGACGGGCGCGCGCGGACGGTCGTCGGATCTGCCCAACGCGCCGTCGGGTGGGAGGGAGGGGCCCGGCGCCTCGGGAGGAGGGGAGAGATCGCGCGCCTCGAGCCTCGGCGCCTTGCTCGGCGTCGCCGCCGCGGTCTCTATGATCCCCCACTCGCCGCCGTCCGGCTCCGGCTCCTCGCGTTTCATGGCGCCCGGCGTCCGCGCCCCGCGCGATGACTTCTGCTGACGTATTTTTGTTCGGATGATGCGCGCGATTTGAACTTCAGGTTGACGACTCGTTCGACAGCTCCGAGAACAGAACGACGACGCGCTGCCGCGCCGTCAAACGGCCATGAGCGGCGAGAAGAGAGGACGCCCGTCGCCCGGCGCCGGCGCCGGCGTCGCCGCGGCGGCGAAACCCCCGCGCCCGCCCTCCGCGGACTCCCTCGCGACCGCGGACTCCCCCCCCGGCCTGAGCGCGCATCCGCTCGGGGTGATGAACGACGCCGAGGGCGGGCGCGCGACGAGCGGGTTCACGAGCGCCGCGTCGACGCCCGCTGACCTGACGGACGACGAGGAGGACTGGCTCGGGATGAGGAGGGATTTCCCGGAGCCGCGCGCGCCGCCGGAGACGTCGCCGTCGTCGACGAAGCGTCGCGATGCGGAGGAGGAGGAGGAGGAGGAGGAGGGCGGTCGCGACGTCGTGCGCGTGATGGTCGCGGTCGTCAGCGACGACGCGAATCTGCGCGCGTCCGAGGCGCGCGTCGCCGCGCTCGCGGAGGAGATCGCGAGGCTGCGCGAGGAGGAGGAGGAGCGCCGCGCGGCGACGGCGACGGCGACGGCGACGGCGACGGCGACGGCGACGGGCGCGCAGACGGACGACGCGTTCACAGACGGCGACGACGACGACGCCCTCGAAGCCATGGAGCTGCGGCTCGACCGCGCGGAGGCTGCTCTGGAGATCGAGCGCGCGCACGCGGCGAGGCTCGCGGACGAGGTGAGGCGACGCGAGAAGGTCGCGGAGGAGACGCGCGCGGCGTTCGAAGACGCCGAGCGCGAGAGAGAGGCGGCGAAGGCGCTCGCGGCGAAGCTCGTCGAGGAGAACGACGCGCTCGTCGCGCGGTTGAACGCGCTCGCCGCGAGCGGATCGGAATCGCCGTCGTCGTCGTCGGCGGCGGCGGCGGCGACGCGAGACGCCCCGGACGACGAAGCGTCGAGCGCGACGTCGGAGGAGGAGGCGGAGTCGCCACCCCCGGGGTGCGCCACCCCCGCGGCGTCCCCGAACTCTGGCGGCGCGCGGCGGACGTCGACGCCAAACTCCGACGCGGCGGTGGACAGAGCGTTGAACGCCGCGCTTCGACCGAAACAACGCCGTCGCGCGATCGGGCGGCTATGGGGGTTTCTCTCCGGCGCTGACCGAACGCCGCCGTACGTCCCGAAGACGAAGCCGAGGACGTCGCCGGCGGAGGAAGGAACAGAAGGCGCGAGCGCGAGCGCCGCGCTTCCGTAGTTATTAGAGACCTACCGAGAGGGAAGGCGTATGTAGTCTAGTCATCAGTCGTTTATTCGCGCGCGCGGGCGACGGCGCGTCCCCAAACGAAGCCTTTTCGTCCGTTCCGTTGCGTCTATACACTGGTTCCCATACGACCGCGTTCGCGTGGTGAACGCCGTTTCTTAAGGAATTTGCCCGGCGTCTCTCTCCGCCCACCCCCCGCTTTCAATCCCGACACACCTCGACGCCTTTCAACTCCGCTTCTGACGCCTTTCAACTCCACCCCGACGTTCGCTCGTATAGAACGGCCCTGACTCCTCCTCACATCACAACACGCCGAAGAAGGGGTTGGAGAGCGCGCTGTTGATCTCCGCGCCCGCGAGGTTGATGAGCACCCTGTCCACCTTCTCCCTCGGCATCGCGAGCGTCTCGCCGTCGTCCTCGAACCCGACGCGTCTCAAAAACGCGTCGCCGCCGACGCTCTGGACGCGCTTTTGAAACGCGCCGTTGGCGAGCTTGATCGTTCGAAACTTCGCATCCTCCGGGTCTTTCATCACGTTCCCGAGGTACACCAGCAGCGTCTTGAAGCACGTGGTGACGCCCTCGTCGTTCGTATCCTTGTGCGTCTTTTTAATCTCCACGAGAATCTTGCGCAAGTCGTCGACGGCGGTGACGGGTTTCACGACGAGCCCCGCCTCGGCTTTCTTCCTCTGCTCCTCCTTCGCCGCCGCCGCCTTCTCCTCCGCGCGCTGACGCTCGCGCGCCTTCTCCTCCTCCGTGAGCTCCTCCGGGAGCCCGAGCTTCCGTCGTCGCTCTCGTTTGTCCTCCTCGAGCTTTTCCAGAATCTTCGCCTTGGCTCGCGCGACTTCCTGTTTTTCGATGCGACGCGCCTCGAGGTTGCGCTTCGTCTGTAACTCCTCCTCTTTCCTCTTCGCGGCGAGGAGTTCTTTGCCGCTTCGGATGCGCTCCTGCTCGCGCAGCCTCTCGAGCTCCTTCTCCTCCTTCTCCTTCTTCGCCGCCATCGTCTTCCGGAGCTCCTCCGCCTTCGCTTTCGCTTCCTCCTTGGACAGCTTCGGCTTGGGCTTGGATTTACTCTTCGCGACGACCAGCGGACGATCCTCGATGAGCTCGACGTCCTCCGCGTGCTCGACGATCCAGTTCACCGCCTGCTCCACGCTCGTCGTGCCCGTCGTGTGAATCGCGCGCACGGCCTTGTTCCGCGTGAACCCCATGGCTTCGATCTCCGCGACGAGCGCGGCGTCCACCTCGGGCTCCACCCGTTCCTCCTCGTTTTCGTTTTCGTTTTCGTCCACGTCCATCGCTGACTCCGTCGCCGCGTCCGCCCCGTCGCCATCCTCCTTCTGCTTCTTCGCGGGAAGACCGAGCTCCTCGCGCGTCTCCGCCTCGAGCTGCTTCATCTCCCGCTCCGTGTCCACCGCTTGCGACGTCTCGCTCGTCTTGTCCACGAACTCCGAGTGCCCCGTGCGCTTCGAGTGCAGCTCTCGCTCCGTCTCCGATCGACACGGCTTCCCGCACGTCACGCAGCTGAGGTTGAGCACCGCCTCCGTGGACTCCGCGAAGTCCGCGTGACCGGTCGCCTCGCCGTGCGACTGCGCCTCCGCGACGGAGCGGAGTTGGACCCCGCACACGTTGCACTTGAGCGACAGCGCCGCGGAGGACATCGCGACGGCGGAGCCAGGGGGGACGCGGACGCTCTTCTGCTCGGATCTGCGATGAGATCCCGCGGGCACGTTCGGAAGTGACGTCGGCGCGCGATGCGGCGACGCGAAGGAGGATCGGCGCGCGACGACGCGAGAACGCGCGAAGAACTTCTCGAGCGGCCGCCGGGTGACGCCGCCGCGCGTTCGACAGTGGCGACGACGACGCGTCTCGCCGATCGAGCAGAGGAGACGAAAAAGCGACGACTGCGACTTCTCGAGAAGTTCTGCGGGCGGTTCTATCCGGATTCGCGCGAGCGATCTCGGTCTCACACGTCGCGGCGCACGCCACCGCTCGCGCGTCGCGATGGCGGCGGCGGCGTCTCGCGCCCTCGCGGCGATCGACGTCCGCGCTGGACCCTCCCCTCGAGCGGAAAATGGACCGTGCGGGCGTCGCCCGCGTCGTCAAGGTGTTCATCATCATCATCATCATCAACGCCGTCGTCTCACACTGGTTCCCATACGACCGCGTTCGCGTGGTGAACGCCGTTCCTTAAGGACTTCGTCGTCGTCGTCGTCGACGTCCTCCACCTCCTCCTCCTCCTCCTCCGCCTCCGCCTCCCTCGCGGAGACGCATCGCGACGGCGATCTGCTGTCGCTCACGCTCGCGGACGCTCCGCCGTCGCTCTCCTCCGCGCCGCTGCTCCTCCGCGCGTGGTACTTCGAGGTCACGTCGTCGAGCCGCGCGGAGGCGAACGACGCGGAGGACGACGACGACGACGACGACGACGCGGCGCGCGATCGCGACGCCGTCGAGGGCGTCGTTCGCGGCGTCCGATGCGTCCTCGCGAGAGACCCCGCGACGCGCGCGCTGTCGCTCGCGCCCGCGCCGCCGGCATCGCAGCCCGCGCCGCTCGCGCTTAGGAAGTGGGTCCGCGACGCGTTTCCGGCGTGGGCGTCGCTCCTGGAGGAGCTCCGCGACGACGGACGCTACGGACGCGGCGACGCCACGGACTTCGCGACGAGAGTCCATCCGAATCCGACCGGCGACGACGCGATGCCGTGCGCGGTGACGGCGGTCGAGTGGGTGACGTCGTACGACGCGCTGAAAGCGGAGGTGCTGAGAGATCCGTCGTTTTGGCGCGACGGGACGCCGCCGAACGCGCCGCCGGCGACGCCGCGGGAGCAAGCCACGCTCAACGCGGGCGAGGCGCGTCCTATTCGTCACACCGGTCCCCATACGACCGCGTTCGCGTTGTGAACTTCATTCCTTAAGGACTTCGCCGTCGCGCGTCGTGTTTCTTCTCTTCTCTCCGCCCACGCCTCGCGACTCAAACTGACGCGCCCCTGAACTCCGCCCCGACGCGCGTCGCTTCGCGCGGGACGACCGACGCGACGACTCTCAGATTCTCGCGACGCTCGCGGGCGCGCGCGGCGTCGTCATGACGCAGCTCTGGGCGGGCTGGAACGGCGTCGACGAGGCGACGGAGCCGCAGCCGGTGGACGCGCCGTTCGTCGTTCGCGCGCTGCGAGAAGCCGCAGCGGAGTTGTTGTGTGGTGAGCTTTCTACCCAGCCTCCTATGGGCAAACACACCGCGGAGTTATCGGCGCCGCGCTCGGGAGACGCGGCCAACGCGAAAAACGAGCTCGCGGCGATCGTGACCCCCATCGCCGGGCAGCCGCATGGCAAGGGTTTGACGCTGTTGCTGTCGTCGAGCGCGTCGCCGTTCCCGGAGCGCGCCGCGCACCTCGCGTCGTTCGGCGCGCAGGCTGCGCTCGTCGCCGGGTCGCCGTACTACCAGCTCCTCGTGGGTCTGGTGCGTTCATAGTCTACAAACGTTTTTCACCCATCGCATCGCCCGGTTTCATCATTCATTTGATCGCGTGGGTCCCTTTCATCAACTGACCGATGAATGAACATTTTTTGAATGGAACGACCCTCAGATTCTCGGGTACGACGCGAAGAACATCGACGCGCACGTGACGGAGAAAGGGGGCAGGTTGACGGCCGCGGTGACGAGGGCGGCGGCGGAGGATTTGGCGGCGGTGTCGCCGGCGGCGGCGACGACGCCGTGGCGCGACGGGTTCGCGGCGCTCGACGTCGAATCGCTCGCGAGCGACGACGCGGTCGCGGTCGCGGTGGCGGAAGCGGACGAGGCGGGCGGCGGCGGGAAGGGCGGACGGAGGGGGCGGAAGAAGAAGAAGGGGCGGCGGGGGAGCGAACGCAGCGTCGAGGACCTGGAGTCGATGTTCGGCGGCAAGGGCGGTCGAAAAAGATAGATCAGATCCACACTCTTATAGAGCGCGCAGTATGTACTGTACGTTGTACTGTATGTATCGGGTTCTATAACATGTCATCGTCGTGTCGAATGCTGTACGTCTAGGCGTTCGTCGTCGTCGTCGTCGTCGTCGCTCACGCGGTCGCCGCGTCGCCCTCGATCGCCTTCGCGATCGCGCGCTCCACAATCTCTCGCACCAGCTCCTCTCGTTCCTCCTCCGCCGGCGTCTTCCACTTGAACTCCGCCCCCGGGGTGACCTCGCCGATGCCTCTGAACGCGTTCGCGGGTTTCAGCTTCATCGTCCCTCGCGCGGGCGTGCCCTCTTCCTCTTCCTCCTCCTCGGCGGTTTTCTTCTCGATCGCGGGCACCAAACCGTGCGTCGTCTCGCCGTCCTCGCCGTCGGCGGCGGGCGGCGCGTTGACCCACGCGTCCGAGAAGATGCCGTGGCCGCTGTGCATCGCGCGCGACGTCGCGCGCGCCTCCGTCGTGGCCTTCTTCGGGTCCGCCTTGGCCGCGATCGCTGCGAATGCGGCGGCTTCCTCGGTCGCGTCGAAGACGTTCCCTCGGAGCGACGCTTTGAGCTGCTCCGAGACCACCTTGCCGCCGCGTTGGACGAAGGACCGTTCTTCCTTCGCCGCCGCGTCTTCTTCGCTCGTCGCGAAGAGGTCCTCGCACGCCTTCGTCGCCGCGTGCTCGCCCACGCCGCAGAGCGCTTTCCCGCGTGGCTTCTTCTTCTTCTCCGCGCTCGCGTCCGCGAAGATGTCGCTGCCCGCGCATTCGCGACGTTTCGCCTCCGCGGCGGCGTCGACGCGCGTCGAGATTGGCGCCGCGTCCTCCGCCACCGCCGCGAGGCCGCCGTGGCCCCTCGCCATCTCCAGCGCGCGCTTCCGCACGTCGCTCATCTCCACCTCCTCCTCCTCGTTCGAAGATACCACCACCTCCTCCGCGGCGGCGTCGTCCCCGAAGATGCCGCCCGCCGTCCCGCGCGACTGCTGCGACATCCGCTCGCTTCGGTGCCGCCGCGGCTTGAGCGCGCTCCCGGAGCCGTCGGCGAAGACGTCTCTCCCCGCGCCGAGGTCGCGCAGCTTCGCGTCCGACACCGCGCGGTGCGCCATGTCCACCGTCGCGCCGTGCTTCGTCTTGGACGGCGAGTTGAGAAGGTCGACGAGGAACGCGTCCGCTTTCGGGACCCAGGACGGGTCTTTAAGCTTAATCGGCGTGCCCGCGGCGAAGACGTCGTGGCCCGCGTTTTGCATCCTCGCGATTTTGCGCGCGTCGGCGTCGTCGCCGTCCGCGGGACCGGGGGACGGGCGCTTCGAGGACCCGCCCCGCGACGCCTCCGCCTCCGCGTCGTCGTCCTCGTCGAACGCGATGAAGACCGCCTGCGGCTCCGGCTCCGGTTCCGGCGCCGGCGGCGCGCCGAGGGGCGCGCACGCGCCGGCTTCGATGGCCTCTGCGAGACGTTCTTCCAGCGCGTCCTTCCCCCCGCCGGGGTTGAGTCCGCGCTCGCGGAGCGCAATGCGGAGCTCCGGCGCGGTCATGCGCTTCACCTTCTTCGCGAGCGGGATCTCGACGACGTCCTCGATGACCGCGCGCGCGGCGACCGCGGCGGGGACGGGGACGGCGACGGGGGACGCCGCCGCGAAGATGTTCCCAGCCTGCCCGCGCGTCGCGCGGTCTCGAATCGCGGCGGACGCGACGCGCGCGGCGTCCGCGTTCGAGAGGCCTTCCGCGGTGCGCTCCTCCTGCGTCGGCGGCGGAATAGCGCGAGAGGCGTCCGCCGTCGCCTTCGCCGTCGGCGTCGCCGCGGCGAAGATGTCCGACGTGCCCTCCTTGGCGAGGCGCGTGATCTCGGAGATGCCCTTGTCGCCGCCCACGCCCGCGGCGGTGCTCGTCGCGTTTTCCTTCTCGGGGAGATGATGGTGATGCGTCGTCGCGTTCTTGCCGACGACGGGCGCGACGTCCGAGCTCTGGACGGTCGCGAACGGCGCGCGTAACTCGGTGCTGCTCATGACGTGCGTGGCGTGCGCGGTGCGAGGCGCGCGCGCGGTGAGTGCCGCCGCGACGCGACGCGTCGCGTCCGTCTTCTCGGAAGAGGGGAAACAAAAGTTTCGTGACGTGACGGACTCGAAAGAAAAAAACAAAACGCCGACACGGCAGCTGTCGCTCGCGGATTCGAACGCGCCCGCGCGTCGCGCGTCGCACGCCGTCGCCGCCCCCGCTTCGTCCGCGATGAAACTCCCCGAGGACGTCCTCGCGTGGGCGATGAACTCGATCCTGCCGAAAGTGACGGCGCTCGCGCGCGTCTCGTCGCACGCCGTCGCCGCCGGCGCTTCGTCCGCGATGAAACTCCCCGAGGACATCCTCGCGTGGGCGATGAAATCTATTCCGCCGAACGTGACGGCGCTCGCGCTTGTTTTGGGCGCTCGGCTCGACGACGCTCTGGAACTGCTCCCGCGAAGTTTTCGCGATTTCTTCGTGCACGACGCGTGCGGCGTCGTCGTCGCGGGCGTCGTCGCGCTCCTCCTCGCCATCATGTTCTTTCTCATGGGCGTGAAGGTGATCCCGGGGACGCCGCGGTCGCCGGGTACGTCCCCGGCGAAGCGCGCGGTTCGCGCGAAGGCGATCAGAGGCGGCCGCGAGGTCGCGATGAACGGCGGACGAGCGCGGAAGCAATCGGCGCCGAGGAGGCGCGCGCTCGTCGAAGCGGCCGCGCCGGCGCCGGCGCCGGCGGCGGAGAAGCCTGTCATCAGACCGAAACCGAAAACCGCGAAGAAGCCGTCCGCGGCGACGACGACCGCCGCCGCCGCCGCCGCGGAGACCGCGTTCGCGGAGGAGTGCCTGCGGTGGATGAGCGCGCTCCCGGCGAAGCCGAAGGCGGCGTTGGAGCGATCGTTGGCGCGCGCCGAGACGGACGCAGCGAGGCGAAGCGCGTTCGTCGACAGCGCGGAGGCGGACGGCACCAAGGCGAGAGCCGCGAGGGCGGCGGCGCTGCTGGCCGCCGCCGCGAAGTGTTCAACATGAACGACGCGGCGATGACGCGGTGGGTGTTCTTCTAGTGTTCTATCGTTCGCATTATCATTCGTCGCGTCGGTTCGTATTCATTCGCGTCGGTTCGTCTTCGCTCGTCGTCCATCATCTGCGATGCCAGGACGCCGTCACCGCGTCGCGGTCTTCTTTTTCTTTTTCCGGCGACGGCGCGCCGCCGCCGCCGCCGTCTCGCTTCTTCTTCGCGCCGAACATCCGGGAGAACAGCGACGCTTTCTTCGTCCGCGGCTTCACCTCCGTGACGTCGAAACCGTACGCGTCGTCGTCGCGACGGTCGTCGTCCGACGCGCTCTCGCGGACTTCGCCGTCGCCGTCGTCGCCGTCGACGTCCACGGAGTCGTCGTCCGCGGAGTCGTCGTCCACGGAGTCGTCCACGCTCTCTTCGCCGCTCTTCGCCTCCTCCTCGCCTTCGCCGTCGTCACCCCCGTCGGACGTCTTCTTCTTCTCGCCCCCCCCCGCGCTCCCCGCGCTGTCGATCCCGTCCACGGCGACGCGCGTCGGCCGCGGCGACGTCGGCTCGTCCAATCCTAACGGCACACCCAATCCTAACCGTCCCACCGCGCCCAAACCTGGGAGCCGCCGTCCTTGCAGCCCGGTGATCGACTTCAGGACCGACCACACGATGTTCCCTTTCAGGTTGTTGATGAGCTCCCTCCACCGGCCTTGGAACCCCGTGTGCGTGGACGCGTCGAGGAGGAGGCGGACGTTTTTGAACGACCGAGGTTTGCCGTCGTAGGACACCTTGAGGAGGACTTCGTTCACGCGTAACCGATGCACGACGACCGTTTTATGACCGCGGTTCGAGTCCACCGTCGCGTTCGCGTTCGTCGCGGCGGTGGGTGGGAGCGCCGCCTTCGGTTGGTCGCCGCCGAGGGGGGCGGCGGCGTCGTCCGCGCCGCCGCCGAGGAGGAGCCTCCGCGCCTCCGACTCGCTCGCGGGCGACGTCGCCGCCGCCGCCGCCGTCGCGGCGGCGGCTCTGGAGACGTCAACATACCCGCCGCCGCCGCCGCCGCCGCCGCCGCGGTCGAACATCCCGATCCCGAACGACCGCTCGAACGCGTCGTGCCCTTTCGGGTTGATGTACCCGCCCCTGATCCGGTCCTTCTCCGGGAAAGCGTACGATATGATCTTGTCGTAAAGCGACCGCTCGACGTGGAGGTCGAACGGCTGAATCGACACCTCGATCGCGTCCCACACCGGCGCCTCCGGCGGCGACGCCGCGCGCCGCGCGTTCACCTTCACGAGCGGCTTCTTGAGCGACGGCGCGACGCGGCCCATGAGCGGGTTCACGCCGTCGCCGCCCTTCTCGACCGCGCCGTGCGGGTCCCACCGCGCGAGGACGTGTTTCCGGCCGCTCGCGTCGACGCGGACGTCTTTGCTCTTTTTTCGTCCTCTGAGCTTCTTCGCCGCCTTGGCCGCGGCTCTCTCCGCGAGCGCGGCGTCCACCTTCGCGGCGGCCGTCCCCGCGGCTTTCGGCTTCGGCGGCGGGACGTCCAGATCCATCTCTTGGATCACGAGTTTCGTCAGCCCGCTCGTGTCCGCGTGGCGCTCGCGCGAGAGCGACAGATCGACGATGGACGCGTCGAGAAACGTGCGACCGCCCGCGCGGAGGCTCCATCGAAAGACGTCGACGGCGACTGAGAGTTTGATGGCGGGGCGGCGGCGGTTCGCGCGCACGAGCGCCTCCGCGTTCGCGATCGCGACGCCGACTTCGCGCTCCGCGTCGTTCGCCATCGCGGCGAGGCGCGTCACGACCGCCGCGCACGCGCCGGCGTCGATCGAGAGCGCCGCGGCGGCTGAATTGAAAAACGTAAACGCCGCGGAGGCCAACGCGCGCGCGTCGTCGACGTCCATCGCCGCGCTGATCCGCGCCCACCGCGCGCGCTGATACCGCGCCAGAGGCTCCGCGACGACGCCGGACGACGCGCGCTCTTCGCCCGCGACGAGAGACCGACCTTCCGCGGCGAGCAACGCGTCCGCCGCGGCCGACGGCCGAGGCGGCGGGTCGTCCAGCTGCGCGAGAAAAATTGAGCCGACGACGTCCACGAGCGCGGCGTACTGAGGGTCGTTCCATACAAACAATGTTCATCGGTCAGTTGAAAGGGGACGCGGTTAAATGTTGAAACCGATGGATGGGTGAAAAACGTTTGTATAGAACGCACCTGATCCGAGTCGAGCTCCGCCTCGAGCTCGGGCGATCGCAGCGTAAACTCGGACAACGCCTCGAGTCGTTTCTTCGGCGGCGCGGGACCCTCACCGCCGCGGTGGTGGTGGTGCGCGTCGTCGAGGTTTCGGGCCCCCGACGACTTCGACTTCGAGTCGCGCGCCTCCGCCGCGAGCTCGAGGCCCGCGACGGCGGCGGCGGCGGCCCAATCGAAATCGTCCACGACGTCGTCGACGTACCGCCGCTTCTTGTGTTTCTCCGGGATGTGCGTCGTGAAGTCTAACCGCATCTCGCACGGCTTGAAGACCTGACGTAAGAGGTAGCTGCCCTTGCCGGAGAGCATCGTCGTCGTCGTCGTCGTCGTCGCGCCGCCGGAGCCGGATTCGAACTCGTCCGCCGTCGCGGCCGCGGCGCGTTTTTTCCCGCCCGCGCCCGCGCCCGCGCCCGCGCCCGCGCCGTCCGCGGACGCGAAGAGCGCCTCATCGAGCCACTGCACGCCCGCGTTCACGTCCACGTCCGTCGGCGCGACGTGCCCTTGAACATTCTGAAGCGACACCTCGACGACGCGCCGTCCCCAGTGCGCGGCCGCCTCCGCCGCGGCCGCCTCCGCGGCGGTCGGCGACGACGGCGAAAACGGCGACGACGGCGACGACGGCGGCCGCCGCGCGCGTCGACCGACGACGCGGCCGCTGGACGCCGCGAGCAAGAACCGCGCGGCGGCGTCCTTCCCCTCGAAATTCACCTGCGGCGCGGTGATGTCCACGATGAAGACGATCTCTTCCTCGTCGTCGTCCTCCGCGGCGTGCGGCGGCGCCGGCGGCTCGATCGCCGTCGACGAAGACGTCGACACCGGCGGCACCGGCGGCGGCGCCGGCGGCATCCGTCGCGTCCGTCGCTCCGCGCGTTCCGCCTCCGTGAGCGCGAACGACCCCACGGAGGAAGCGCCGTCGAGCGTGCTGGCCGATCGGCGGTGCCGAGCTTTCGCGGCGGCGACGACCGCGGCGATGCCCTCGCTCGCCGCGCTCGACGCCGGCCGCGACGACGACGGGCCGCGACTCGTCGCCGCCGACGACGCCGGGCCGCCGCTCGCCGTCGACGCGGGGCCGCTCGACGCGGGGCCAGAGTCGCAGCCTTCGTTCGTTCGTTCGTTCGCGTTCGCGGCGAGAAGTAAGGAGAGGACGTCCTCGCCGCCTTCCGCGGGGTCGAGGCCTCGCAGCGCGCGCGGCGACGACGCGTCCTCCGCGATCGGGGAGCCGTCCCACGAGCCGCGGTGATGATGCCGCGTCGTCGCGACGTCTTTTTCGTGCCCAAACGCGGACGGGTCCAAGGGCCATTCTATACAAGCGAATGGCGGGGTGGAGTTGAAAGGCGTCAGTTGAAGTTGAAAGGCATCGAAGGCGGGAATTGAAAGCGAGGGGTGGGCGGAGAGAAACGCCGGGCAAAGTCCTTAAGGATCGGCGTTCACAACGCGAACGGGGTCGTATGGGGACCAGTGTATAGAATGCACCTGAAAACGCGGACGGGTCCAAGAGATCGAAATCGTCGTCGAAGAGACCTTTCCCGAGCGCCGCGGACGACGTCTTCCTGTGCTTCGACGACTTCGGTCCTCCTCCTCCTCCGCCGCCGCCTCCGCCGCCGACGACGATGCTGGACTTGCTCTTCCCGCGCCTGTGCCCGCCGGGGCGGGCCTTCTCCGACGCCGCCGCCCTCTCCGCGGCGGCGAGCGCGTCTTGCGCCGCTCTCTCCTTCGCCTCGGCTGCGATTTTGAGCAAGGCGCCGTGCGAGTGCTTCGGCGTCGTCGGCTTGATCGCCGCCCTGTACGCGTCTCGGACCCATCGCACGAGGGCGTCGCGTCGCGCGGCGGCTTTCAGTAGGCGCGGTTCCTCCACGGTGACGTGCATCCACGACGTCTCTCTCGCGGACGCGTCGCCGTCGGCGGCGACGTCGACGTCCCCGCCGCCGCCGCCGCCGCCGCCGCGCGCGCCTCGGCGGAGCTCGCACGCGAAGAAGTCCGGCGCGTCCACGCGGCGGACGACGCGCACGGACCGCGTCTCGAGCACGAGCGCGGGGTCGGTCGCCATCAACCGCCGGCGGCGGCCGCTCGGGGATTCGCCCTTCACGAGCCGCCCGCGCAGGCCGCCGCCGCCGCCGCCGCCTCCCAACGGCGACGGCGTCCCGCCGCCGCCCACGCGCGGCGACCCGCCCCCGCCGCTCCTGCCCCCGTCGAGCATCTCGTAGATCGCCTTGTACCGCTCCGCTTCCTTGTCGAAGTTCCCGGAGCCGAGACCGCCCCACAGCCCGCGCGCGGGGTCGAACCGACCGCTCCCGGGCGTCCGAGGACTCCCGCCACCGCCGCCGCCGCCGCCGCCGCCCGACGACAGGCCGAGCCCCGCCCTGTGCGCGGCGGCCGCGCCAAAGTCCATCTCGCCGTCCGCGGGGGGTAACAACACCCGCGCCTCTCGAAGCGTCACCTCGAGCGTGGAGAGCACCGCGGACGGCGGCGGTTTCTCGTACCGCCGGCGAGGCGACGCGCGACGACGGAACGCGTTCGCAGACGCCGGCGGCGGCGGCGGCGAAAACTTCGCCGCGCAGGCGAAGCCGACGACGTGCGCGGTGAGTCCTTTCGCTTCGTCGTCGAGACTCTCCGTCGGGTGCGACACGCGGACGTCGTCCGCGGTGATCGAGAGATCGATATCGTCGAACACGAGCGGTAACGCCTTTTGTAACGGATGCCGGACTTTCTTCGGGAGCCCGATGTGTCGCAGCTTCCACGCGCGTCGCAACGCGCCGGGGGGTCTCGTGAAATCTTTGACGAACTTTCGAAGCCACCGCAACGCGGCGGGGCCGACGATGATCGTCGGCGTGGACGCGTCGTGCGCGACCGCGGCGGCGGCCGCCGCGGATATCGCGCTCGCGAACCCGGGGGACGACGGCGAGTGGACGTTCTCCTCCGCGATGACGTCGTCCATCGGAGAAGACCGCGCGGCGGCGGCGGCGGCGTCCGTCGCGCGCGCGAGAAAATCGCCGCTGCGCCACTTCACGAGATTCGGCGACGGCGTCCCTCGCGCTGGCGTGGACGAATCGACGCCCGCCACGTCGCCACTTTCCCTCCACGTGGACAACATCTTGTCCTTCGTGGACAACGTCGCGACCGCGGTGAGCCGGCACCCCAAGGAAAACATCGACGACGACGGCTTGAGTTCGACGCCGGTGACGGAGTCGTGCCTGTGGTGGTCCTGCCCGCGGCACCCGTCCTTCCCGCCGATCGTCCGCCAGTCGAACGTCAACGCGATCTCCGCCGCGGGGACGACCGCGAGGTGCACGACCGCGTCCGGGTCGGGCGCGGCCACCGCCGTCGGTCCGTTCGACGTCGTCGTCGTCGACGCCGCCGCCGCCGCCGCCGCCGCCTCGGATCCGTAAAAAACCTCGTCCGCGTCGCACGACACCCCCCCGCGCGCGGCGAGCGTCAGCCGCGCCGCGCGCACCGCGACGTCCCCGGGGGTCGCGTCGATCTCGATCTTCGCCGCGCCGAGCTCCAACCCCGCGGGCCCGCGCGCGCACGCGGCGACGCTCGCGACGCCGCGCGCGTCGAACACGTACGCGAGATTTATCAACGCGAACCTGAGAGTCGTTCCATACGAGCGAATGTCGGGGTGGAGTTCAAAGGCGTCAGACGGAGTTGAAAGGCGTCGAGGGCGGGCGTTGAAAGCGAGGGGTGGGCGGTGAGATGCGCGGGCAAAAGCCCTTAAGGATCGGCGTTCACCACGCCGACGGGGTCGTATGGGGACCAGTGTACAGAACGAACCGCGCGCGTCCGCGCCACGTCGACCGCAGTCGATCCCACCACGGCAGCGACGGCGCGCACGCCGGCAGGCCCGTCTCCGGGTCGAGCGGCCACCCCGCGGCGGCGGCGGCCGCGGTTCTCGCGGCCGCCGCCGCGTGGTACGCCGCGCGGCCGCCGCGACCGGCGGCGGACGGCGGCGGAAAGACGCGCGTCAGCTCGCGGCTCGCCGCGCACGCAGCCGGCTCCGACGCCGTCGCGTAACACCCCCCGACGCCGGTCGCGACGACGTCGATATCCGTGTACGTCTTCAGCGGCGGCCGCGGGAGCGCGCGCGGCGACCGCGCGCCCGTGAACCTGCGCGCGCCGACCCTGATCGGGACCGTAGGGTCGGGCGCGCGCGCGGGGTCGGTCTCGGACGCGATCGCCTGCCTCGCGGCGACGACGACGCCCGAGACGGACACTGAGTCCGCCTTGAACAGCGCGCCGGGCGCGAGCGGCAGGTCCACGGAGACGGACTCGACGCAGACGTCCACGCGCGCGGCGCGCGCGACCTTCAGACGGACGTCGTCGGACCACGGCGCGTCCGCGCGCGTCGCCGCGCGCTCCGCCGCGGACACCGCCGCGCCGCCGCCGCCGCCGCCGCCGCCCATGACGACCGTGAACCGCGCGTCCCCCGTGCTCGCGCGAATCGCCGCCGCGTGCATCGCCGCGGCCGCCGCGCCCGTCTCCCTCGCGCGATCCGGGAAGCTCCCGAGCGCGGCGCGGCGCGTCGCGCGCGCGTACTCGCGAACGCGCGCGTCGTACGCCGCCGCTCTCTCCTCCGTCGGCGCGCGTGGATTCGCCGCGTCCGACGCGCGTTGCGCCGCGAGCGCGGGCCCCAGCGACGCGGCCTTCCCGCGCAGGCACCGCGCGAGCGGGTGGTCGTGCGCTTCCATCGAGAGCGAGCCGATGATCTTGATCGTCAGCTCCGTGACCGGCGACGCGCGGCGTTCGGAGTGTTTCGGATCCGATCCCGGTTCCGGTATCGGCGTCCTCTTCGGAAGAAACGGCCACCCCCCCGCGCGCGCGACCGCGTCCGCGCCCGCTCTTAACTCGACCAGCGCGTGGCCCAGGTCGATCCCCCACGGCAGCACGACGCGCGCGCGCGCGGCGCGCACGCCAATCTTACGACGCGGCGGCGCGTCGGGACCCTCCGGCTCGATCGACGGCAAAATCTTCCCCCCGGGGAGTTTGTCGTCCGACGCGTGTTCGTGGCCGTTGTACGCGACGACGAACGACTCGCACGCGGCGACTTTGAACCCGTTGATCGAGACGCACGGGGTCGAGAGCTCGATCGATCGCGACGCGTCGGGCGTGCGCAGCGACGACGACGCGAGGGAGATGGAGTTTCCGGGGGAGACGTCCGCGTGGATCGCGACGCGGGAGAGGTCCAGCGCGACGACGGATTCAGGGCCGTTCTATACAAGCGAACGTCGGGGTGGAGTTGAAAGGCGTCAGTTGGCGTTGAAAGGCGTCGAGGACGGGGAATGAAAGCGGGGGGTGGGCGCAGAGAGACGCCGGCAAAAGTCCTTAAGAAACGGCGTTCACCACGCGAACGCGGTCGTATGGGAACCAGTGTATAGAACGCGCCTCATTTCGCGGCGGCGGCGGCGACGACGACGACGACGGCGGCGGCTTCGGCTTGGGCGATGTCTCCTTCCCCTCCCGCCGCGCGCGGACGACGCCGACGATCCCCGCGACGGTCCGCTGCACCATGAAGTACGCGTCCGGGTGCCAGTGGATCGAGACGCCGTCCACGGACACCGCGCGCGTCGTCGTCGTCGTCGTCGTCGTCGTCGTCGTGCCGGTTGACGTTCCCACTTCCGCGCCGACGACGCCGCCTTTGCGAACGTCGAAGGCGCCGTTTTCGACGACGACGACGCGACCGCTCCTCTCCGCGCACAGCTCGACGCGGCCCTCGCCGCCGATCGAGCCGATCCCGAGCACGGTCGCGGCGGCGTCCACGGTGCGGTTCCGCGGGTCCGCGGCGGCGGCGACGCCGTCGTGGTAGGACATGTACCAACCGCTGGTCTCGAGGCGCCAACCGGCGTCGGCGCCGCCGCCGAGGTCGCCGAGTTGGATTTGCGACAGCGGCACGGTCACGTCCAACGCGCACCGCGACGACGGTGGGAACGGGATGTCGTCCGTGGTGGACGATTCGAGTTCCGGGGATATGAACGGGCGCATCGTCGCGTGCGCGCGGACGCTCACGTCGATCAGCGTCACCGCGCGCTTCATCGGTCGTCGTCGGCGGCTCTTCCGCTGCCGCCGCTGCGATGATTTTTCCTTTTCCAAAACGCTCGATCCCGCGGCTGTTCTCAGCGCGTCAACGGACGCGCGCACCGCCGCGACCGCTTTCGCCGCGCTCGCGTCCACGCACGCGAGCTCGTCCACATCCACGTCCACGGTCGCGCCCATGATTTCCAGATCGAGCGCCGCGTCCGGGTGGGCGTCGGCGTCGGCGTCGGCGCCGCCCCTCGTGGACGGCTCGTGTTTTAACCCGCCGGGCGTCTCCCCCGCGCCTCTCGCGCCGATGGTCTCGTAGAGAAACTCCGTCGGGGATAACACCGGGCCTACGCTGCACCCGACGCGGTCGATCGCGCACACGTGTCTCAAGACGTGTGGTTCAGGTCCTCGCGGCGCTGAAGTGGCGTCGCCGGATTCGCTCGCGGCGGGTGCCACCGCGGCGGCGACGCGCGCGCCCGCGACGACGACGGCGCGCGACGGCGCCTCGCCGCCGCGCGCGGCGCCGAAATCCCCGCTCAGGACGATCTCGCTCGCGGTCGCTTCGCACAAGACGCGGTGTCCGTCGTCGTGCACGCGCGCGCGGACGCCGTCGACGAACGACGCCTTCGCGTCCCAGCGCCGTCGACTCGAATTTGACTTTAATTTCGTCGATTTTCCCGTCGACTTCCTCGGCTGGAAGCGCGCCAGCGCGCCCGCGAGCGCGGCCACGAGCGCGGGGTGATTACACGCGTCCACCTCGGACGCGTACGCGCGGATCGTCCCCACCGCGTCGTCGTCGAATTCGCCGCCGTCGCGTCGTATCTTCGGCGCGTGCGCGAGAACCGACGCGGCGCCGCATCGCGTCGCGGCGGCGACGGCGCCGCTCCCGCCGACGCCCATGATGGCGTCGCTCGTCGCCACCTGCGCGCGTTTCATCCCCGCGGATATCACGACGCGGTCGCACGCGCGCGGGCCCGGGTCGCTCTCGTCCGGCTGGTGCGAGGGCAACGTCGAGGAGGAGGAAGCGTTTCTTCGCCGCGAGGTCTCCGCCGTCGCCTCCGCCTCCGTCTCGACGCGATACGACACGCGCACGCCCTCGACGTCCGCGCACAGCTGTGCGCCTCCGTCCGTCTCGAGCCTCCCCTCGATCCTCTCGACGCTCAGCGCCGCGGTCGTGACGAGGACGCCGTCGTCGCGCCATCGAAGCGTCGCGTCCGCGCGCGCGTCGACGAATTCGCCCACCCGCCGGTCCTCAGCGTCCTCTCCCTCCGCGTCCTCTCCCTCGCCGTCCTTCGCCGGCCCTCCCCCCGCGCTGGCGCGGACGCTCTCGGTCGCCAGCCGCGCGAGGAGCCCGCCTCTCGCGCCGACGCCCACGGCCGCGGTCAGCGCGACCCTCGACGTCGCGTGAACGCCCTTCCCGAGCGCAGACGCGTCGACGACGACGTCCGTGATGGTCACGCGCGCGAACGACGCGAAGCCCTTCAGGAGCTGCCACCGGCTCCACTTCCACCCTTTCGTCGCCTTCTTCTTCGTGTTCTTTTCGCGCTCGCCGCCTTCCGCGTCCTCCTCCGCCGCGCCGTCGACGGCGTCGTCGGGCGTCGTCGGCGTGGACGGCGTCGAATCGCCGTCGCCGCCGCCGCCGCCGAACGACGACGCGTCGTCTCTCAACACGACGCGAACGCCGGCGACGAGAAACGGCACCTGCATCGTGAGCGCCGCGCGCGCGGACGCGCGCCTGAAACCCGCGCCGCCCCCGCGCCCGACCCCGCCTCCCTCCGACGACGCCGACGCCGACGCCGCGGAGGACGTCCGGGCGACGCCGCCGCCCGCGCCGCCGGCTGGCGTGAGCGACGCCGCCGCCGCGGCGGGGGATTCCGGCTCGTCGGACGCCTCTCGCGGCGACGGCGACGCCGCCGCGGCGTTCCCTCCGCCGCCGCCTCCTCCTCCTCCGCCGCCGCCGCTCTCCGCGCGGAGTAACTCGCGCACCCTGCTCGCGCTCCCGAGCGGCCCGGAGTAACTCGCGCCGTCGACGCCGCCGTTTTCGTCGTCTCTCGCGGCGAGCGCGTCGCGGAGCTTCGCGCCGCGCAGCCGCGATCCGATAAACTCTCGAAACCACGCGAGGAGCGTCACCACCTGGCCGGTGTAGAGGACGTCGGCGACGACGACGCGCGCGATCGCGCCGCGAGGGAACGTCACGACGATGTCCGAGAGCTGCATGAAGCCGACCGCGCCGACGGCGACGTCCACGCCGCGCGTGGACGAGAGTCGGACCTATGTGGACGGGTG
>Ga0181554_1000828_pt1 | contig 30639 bp, 26 predicted proteins | sample 011ome_16_FD_145602 | JGI IMG/M metagenome (GOLD analysis project Ga0181554, IMG submission 145602) | Coastal salt marsh microbial communities from the Groves Creek Marsh, Skidaway Island, Georgia - 011503CT metaG (spades assembly) | ecosystem: Environmental > Aquatic > Marine > Intertidal zone... | reverse complement strand
AGACTGCGCGGCGTGGGCCCTTGCCTGTGTACCTCAACTTCTGGGGTGCCAAGACAACTGGGCGTTACTCAGGCGGCAACAAGATCAACTGGCAGAACATCCCTGCGCGTGGTCCGTCTGCGGGCTTGCGTATGGCACTGCGCGCTCCAGAGGGGCACACGGTGTTGGTGGGTGACTCGTCGAACATTGAACTGCGCGTCATCATGGCGGCGGCAGGACAGCTAGATGTTGTCGAGAAGATTCGCAACGGCGTGGACTTGTACTGTGACTTTGCTAGCAAGCTGTTTAACCGCACCATAACTAAGGCAGATGTCCCCGAGCGTATGCTAGGCAAGGTGGCTATGCTGTCGTTGCAGTACGGGGCAGGAGCCGAGCGGTTCCAAGACATGGTGCGCGTCACCGCGCGAAGCATCTCTGCACTGGAGCCCATCTCGATTGAGCGAGCGCAAGAGATTGTGCATCTGTACCGTGGCACACACAATAAAGTTGTGCAGCTTTGGAAGTACTGCAATGATGTAGTGTTACCAAGTATCGCTAACGGAAACGACCTACAACCCGTGGACGTGAACGGGTGGTGTGTCACAGAAGGTAGCGGCTTTGGCAGGCTTGGAGAACCCGGCGTGGTTTACCACGACCTCAAGCAGACCGACGGCGAGTGGAACTACCAAATGGGCAGGATGCGCGTACGTATCCACGGCCCGAAGATGGTAGAAAACTTGTGTCAGCATCTTGCAATGAAGGTGGTTATGTGGCAAACTGCACGCATCAATCACAAATTTCCAGTCGCACTATCGGTGCATGACGAAGCAGTTTGTGTTGTAAGTAATGACTTGTTAAATGACGCACGCGCTTACATGGAAGAATGTTTGTCGCTAGCGCCGCTCTGGTGCCGTAAGGATTTGCCAGTGGCGTGTGAGACAGGAGCAGGGGTATCGTATGGTGAAGCCAAGTGACGAGGTCTTTGACGGACGCTTACCAATCTGGTTAAACGTCGAGACAGACATCGGCGTACCTAACCCAGACATTCGTGTGACGCTACGCTGTATAGACGGCGACGTTCGCATACTGGAAGGTGAGTTCCTTGCTCTGGTTTCGGCTGGTAGATCAAACCGATACGCGTTCCATAAGCGTGATGTTATTCAGCAGTGCATTGATTTGCTAAACACACAGCTAGGTTTGCTAGCACTTGAGGAAGACTAATGAGTAATGTAATGCCGCTATCGTTCAGCAGGCTTTCAACGTTCGAGCAATGCGCGGCTAAGTTTGACTACTTATACGTTTCAAAGCGGGTGCAAGACCAAGGCTCAGAGGTATCGGAGTACGGCAACCGTGTTCACGAAGTCCTCGAAGCCAAAGGCAAGGGCACCCTTGATGAGGGTACCCTCTCGACCGAGGGCAAGCAGACGATAGAGAAGTGGGGTGACGTTGTCGACAAAATACTGGCGCGCGAAGGTACGAAGTACTTTGAGTATCAGATGGCAGTCAACGCCGACCTGCAACCAGTGGACTGGTTCGCTAAGGATGTGTGGATTCGCTCAATCGCTGACGTGCTGGTGGTGAACGGCGACACGGCGTACTGCTTAGACTACAAGACTGGCAAAGTTAAAGACAACCCAACTCAGTTGCAGTTATTCGCAGCTATGGTATTCTGGCACTTCCCCGAGGTCACAAAGGTAAAGACATCTTTCCTGTGGCTGAAATTTAACGAGGTTACTAATTCGGTGTACGAACGGCGTTTCTTAGATTCGCTGTGGCGTGCGTTGTCACCACGGTTTCACAAAGTACAAGAGGTCATCGACTTAGGTGTGTTCGACGCCAAGCCGTCTGGCCTGTGCCCGTGGTGCCCTGCAAAAGATATTTGTCCAAGCGCAAGACTAAAAGGTAAACGATGAAGAACGAAGGCGATGTTAAAAAAATTGTCAAAGACGTACTCAAGAACTCTAACTGTTGCTGGTGGTTTATGCCTCCTGCCAATGGCTATGGGCGCTCTGGTATCCCTGACTTTGTTGGGTGTGTTAACGGTAATATGTTTGCTGTGGAAACTAAGTTTGGACGAGGTACGACTACGGCTAACCAAGAGCGAGAAATCGCGGCACTGACGCAGGCAGGCGCTAAGGTGTGGATCGTACGCGAGACCACCGTAGACGATTGGGAGAGTGAATTTCTTGGGTGGTCTGCACTATGCTCGTAATCCCTGACAAGCGCCGCATTGTTATTAGCAGTACGGAGAACGAGGCCGTAGCGCAGTTCATCCCGCACGCAAAAAAGTTCTCGCACGATGGGCAAGACATGGTCGCGCTTAACTACGGTGTCGAGGAGTCGTTGGTGCTACGCAATCTTGGGTTCAGCGTTCCGCCCCCAGTATTGCAGTACTACAACTGGCCTGCGCGATTCGAGCCGATGTCGCATCAGAAAGAGACCGCCGCGTTTCTTACTACGCACAAGCGCGCTCTGTGTCTTAATGCGCCGGGCACTGGGAAGTCGATCAGCTCTATCTGGGCGGCAGACTTTCTGCTCGACGAAGGTGACGCACGCAAAGTCTTAATCATCGCGCCGCTGTCTACACTAAAGGTTGTGTGGGCGCGGGAGCTACGACATCACTTGCCGCACCGGTCGTTTGTTATATGCACAGGGTCAAAGCAGAAGCGGCAAGAGCTGCTCAAGACGCCCGGCGTTCAGTACGTCATCATTAACCACGATGGCTTTACGAATATGCAGAGCGACCTGACTGGCTTTGATGTTGTGATCTATGACGAGGCGACCGCGCTCAAGTCACCAAGTTCACAGCGGTATAAAACGTTCGCAAAGTGGGCCGCCGCGCACAACCCTTGGTTGTGGCTGTTAACTGGTACACCTATATCGCAGACTCCCGCTGATGCTTGGACACTCGCACGTTTGGTTGGCTCAGAGAACTGCCCAAAGAGTTTCACCACGTTCAAAGATATGGTGATGCAAAAGGTTACGCAGTTTAAGTGGACGCCAAGACCCGATGCGTTGGAGACCTGCAAGAAAGTTTTGCAACCGTCGATTCGATTCTCGCTTGACGAGTGTAAGGATTTGCCGCAAACTAACTTCGTTGGGCGCAAGACAGAGCTTACGCCTCAACAACAAAAAGCGTTTAAGGACATGAAAGACCACTGCGTGTCTGTGTTTGCCGAAGGCGAGGTCACGGCGGCTAACGCGGCGGTTGTACTAAGTAAGCTGTTGCAGATATCGTGCGGCGTAGTGTATGGCGACAACGATACGATTGCCATCGACGCCTCGGCGCGGTATAATACACTTACTGAGTTACTTGCAGAGATCGGCGACAAGGCAATTATTTTTGTACCCTTGCGCGGCGTTCAGGATTGGTTGAAAGAGAAATTACTTGCTGACGGATTCGACGTTGCATCGGTGCATGGTAGCGTTGGCAAGACAGAGCGAGATCAGATATTTAATGATTTCCAACACACAGACAGACCGCAGATTTTGCTGGCGCACCCCAAGGTTGCGGCGCATGGTTTGACGCTAACTCGTGCGAAGGATATCGTTTGGTTTGCGCCGATATATTCACTCGAACAGTATGAGCAGGCTAATGCTCGTATCAGACGATTGACTACAACGGGCAAGACTAGCGTGTGGCACATATGGGCTACCGCTTTTGAGGCAGAACTTTATCGGCGACTACGCGCAAAGCAGAACACGCTGACAGAGTTTTTAAACTTGGTTAATGGGATAAACGAGGAGTAGGGGCTATGAATTACGAAGAAGCGGCGCAGCGTTTTGTTGCTGTGCGCAAAGAGATTGACGCGCTGGAAGCAGCGCACAAAGAAGCTAAGGCGAAGCTAACCGAGAAGCTAAAGATGCTTGAAGGTTGGTTCACCGCCAAAGCGCAGGAAGATGGTCTTGAGACTGTTAAGACTTCTCTGGGTTTGGGTTACTGGTCGACGCACTCAACGGCGACCGTGTCATCCCGCGAGGAGTTCTTCGCACACTGCAAGGCTAACGACCTGTGGGATTTGGTAGAGACACGTGCGTCCAAGACGGGTGTGCGTAGCTATATCGAAGCAAACGGAAGTCCTCCGCCGGGGGTTAACTTCTCATCCGTCCGTGTCTTTAACTTCCGCAAAGCGCAAGCTACTGACTAAGTCACTTTTGAAACTGGAGAAATTTTTTATGAGTAATGCACTCGCAACTGTACCGGCACACATTGCCGCTCGTATCGCCGCCCGTCAACAAGCTGGCACTAAATCAGCTGTGACTTCAGCCATCATCGGAGAGGGTGGTAGCGGCGGTGGTATCCCCCGCATCAGCATCAAGGCTGGTCGTTACCGCTTGGTCGAAGACGGCGTTGAGACAACCGTGGGCATCACGCTAGACACAATCGTTGTCGGCGCTAACCCCCGCGTGTCCAAGGTCTTCTATGGTCAGGCTTATGACGCCGCCGCTGAGAACGTTCGCCCCAGCTGCTTCTCGAATGATGGCTTGAAGCCTGACGCGGCAGTCGAGTCGCCCGTTAGCAATAGCTGTGCAAACTGCCCCAACAACCAGCTCGGCTCTAAGATTCTGCCAAGTGGTGCCAAGTCTAAGATGTGCGCAGACCAGCGCCACTTGGCTGTGGTTGCCGCCGCAGACCCCACCAAGGTGTACAGCCTGACCGTTCCGGTCTCTGGCATGAAAGCCATGCGTGAGTACTTCAAAGACTTGGACAACTACGGTTTAATTCCTGAAGAAGTTATTACACAGTTGGGCTTCGATGACCAAGCGAGCTACCCCAAGATCACGTTCAAGCAGAACGGTTTTGTGAGCGAGAAGGCGGCGGCTCGTGTGGATGTGTTGGCCAAGAGCGACGAGTCCAAAGTTGCTACCCGCCAACTATCACCGCAAAACGCCAGTCCTGCCCTGAGCGCCCCTGCGGCAAAGCCAGCTATCAGCGCGCCAGCCGTCGACGATGCTTACGAAGAAGAAGCCGCTCCTGCGGCTCCTGTCAAGTCGGCAAAACCCGAGGTCGCGCCGGTGAAGGCATCCAGTGAATTAGCGAGTAAACTCGACAGCCTGTTCGACGAGTAGTAAACTCGATAAAACAAGTTAATAGCCCCCGGCTGGACCGGGGGCTTTTCATCAGGGGCAAGTGTTGGATACAAAAACTTTTATTACTCGTGTAACCGCCAACCAAGACGACATCGTTATCTGTGTGCATAGACCAGACGCATCTGGCAGAGACCCACGCGGAATCTTCTGGAACAGAGGTTCATTCTCAGATATTGATGAAGCAGTTGCGGCGATTACACAATGGGATGCAGAGCCTAACTCCACGGTTTACTTTACCGTTGGACGCTTTGCAGGGCATGAATACACAGACGATCAAGGTCGTCAAAAATACCGCCGCCGCCAAGTTGATGCTACGGCTTTCAAGGCTTTGGCTTTTGACTTGGATATTGGTAGCGACAAACCATACGCTACGCAGAAAGAAGGTTGGCTGGCGCTCAAGCAGGCGCTCACCCAGATCGGTTTGCCACAGCCGATGGTTGTGTCATCTGGCAACGGCATCCACTGCTACTGGCCGCTGACGCAGGTAATCGGTACGGACCACTGGGTCAAGGCTTCGATGGCTCTGCGTTTGGCGCTGGAGCAGAACGGTGTCGAGATTGATACCAGCAAGATTCACGACCCATCTATGGTGTTGCGTCCCGTGGGTTCGCACCACAAGAAGCAGATACCATGGAAGCTCGTTGAGTGCAAGGCTGACTGTCCAGACTTCGAGCCTGTCGAGTTGTTCGCAGTGTTGCGCCCATGGTTCGGCAAAGCGGTAAGCGCGGCGCCAGTCAGGGCACCGGGGGCTAAGCCCAAGTCTAGTGTCATGAGCGCCGTTCTCGGCTCTGGTGATGTGGTGCTGGAGAGCGTCCTCAAGCGATGCAATCAGCTACGGGCTATCGCCGACAGCGGCGGCCTGACTGATGCGGCTGGTAACCGAGTCGAGGAACCCATGTGGCGCGCCACCATGGGGCTAGCTAAATACTGCAACGATGTACCAGCGGCAGTTATTCGGCTGGCGGGGAAACACCCCGACTTCGATCTGGATGCCAGCATGGAGAAGATCGCTGGGTGGAACGGCACTGGTCCTACCACTTGCGCAAAATTTGAGCAGTTCTGCGGCACTGGGTGTTCACAATGTATATACAAGAGCGAGAAGCTGCGCAGTCCTGCGCAGTTGTCTGGCGAAGAAGTTGTACAAGTTCCTGTACAACAACCCAGCGGATTCTCGGACGAGTTGGCTGAAACCGTATTTACGTTGCCCAAGCCGTACATCATCCAAGACCACAAAGTTGTGCAGGAGGTTGAAGTCGAGACGAAGATTGTCGACGCAAACGGCAACGAGGTCGCGGCAACGATGGTCGAGCGCCAGCTGATCTGCAACTACGAGATTCACGTCACCGGCATCTACACCGACATAAGCGCAAGCTCTGCAACCGCTACCCTCGCTGTGCGGTATGAGCGTGATGGCTGGAAGTTCTTTGACATGCCAATGACAACCATCTCGATTGCAGGGCGCGACTTCGCAGACTTCCTGATGAGTAAGTTGATTTTGGTGGGCTCACCCCCACAACAAGAACGCTTGAGGCAGTACATAATGAGATATTTGGAGCAAGTACAACAGCAAGCGCCAAGCGGCGCTGAGTTCACTTCGTTTGGTTGGCAGGAAGACGGGTCGTTTCTCTGTGGTGAAACGCTCGTTAACTCGCCTACTGGAAACGTCAACCGCCGCCTCAAAGGTGCGGCAAGCCGATACGCTGGTATCCTGTGCCCCCACGGGGAGCGTGAGAAGTGGATCGAAGCCATGTCTATGCTGGACACTGAGGGCGCCGACAACATCCGCGCGGCGGTGCTTATCGCTACCGCTGGTTTGCTGGGCCGCGTGTCAGGCAACTCATCGTTCATCATGTCGATCTATTCGACGAAGACGACTACGGGTAAGTCTCTGGCTTTGGCGGCGGCGAACAGCCTGATCGGCAGCCCTGATAAGTTGTTGCTGGGCGACCGCGACACAGCCAACGCGCTGTATAACATCCGTGGTACGCTGAACAACCTCCCCGCCACTATGGACGAGATGACCATGCAAGACGGCGTGGCGGCTACGTCACTGGCTTACAACCTGAGCCTTGGCCGCGAGAAGATTGCGATGAACAAGAACCGGGAGATTCGTGACCCCGTGACTTGGGAAGGCCCGACACTTATCACGACCAACCAATCTTTGCACGGTAAGTACGACGAGTTCATGTCTCAGAACGAGGCGGTCAAAGCTCGGTGCTTGGAAGTTGCGCAGAACGACCGTATCTTTATCGGCGGCGAGAAGAGCGAGCGCGGCACACGCTTCTACAATCTGGTCAACGAGCACAACGGCTGGGCGATGCCCGAGCTTGCTGAGGCGGTTGTCGCTATGGGCGGACCGAAGGTGGTGTGGGATAAGGGCTTGGCTGCGTTTGAGAAGCACAACGGGTTTGACTTTGCACCCCCTGAGCGATTCTATAAGTCGGCGATTATAAGCGGCTGGATTATCGGCAACATCGGCAAGCGCCTTGGGCTATTCCCCTTCGACGTAGACGCCACTATTAAGTATCTGTGTAGTTGTGTTGAGCAGTATCGTCAGGAAGCTGAAAGCAACCGCCAAGATGCGTTCGACATAATCGGTCAGTTCTTGCAGGAGCACAACGACCAGCTGATCGAGTGCAAAGAGGAATATACGACCGGTGGCAAAGGTCAGGAGTCTGTGCAGTTCCCAGTGCCTGACAAGGCTGTTGCGCGGATTAAGGTTGTCCATGATGCGGCTAACCCCGTCATGCCCGGCAGCAGCATTGCGATCAACCAAGCGGCGCTGAAGAAGTGGCTGCTAAAGACTAGAGATAGCCTAGATCGCATCACCTCAGAGCTTGAGAGTTCCGGTGCGTTGATCGCACAACGGGAGCGTGTTACCCTGTTTAAAGGCTGTCACAAAAGCAACCCGGGGCAGGCGTTCTGTGTGGTGGTGAACCTAAATCACCCACGATTCATCGAGGCGATTACATCACCTCGTGCAAGACCACAGAGCCCGATCAGCCTAGCAGTCCTGCACGGTGTTGGAAGTTAACGCATCCGCGCGGTCTTTGTTCGAGCGAAAGACCGGTTTTTAGAGGCGGGAACCACACGAAGGTTCCCGCTGGCATTGTTGCCCCCCTTGGCTAGTGGAGTTTTGTGATCGACATCTTTGCCGTCACCCTTCTTCACTAGCCCTTTTTTCTCGGCTTCCCGGCGGGCAGCGTTGCGCATAGCGCGCTTTTTCTTCTGCTCCTCCGACCCTTGGTAGTTTGCGTACTCAAGTTTATAGTTACGTGTTGCCATTAGGCTTCTCCTCTGGCTTTAGCCGTCGCCTCTTGCATACGCACCAGAAGCTCGGCTTGTTTCTCGCGGAACGCGTCCCAGTCTGGGCGCTCGTATCGGGCTTCGGCTCGGCGCAGCTTTGAAATCTCTGCTTTGTACTGCCCCATGATTGCACGAGCTGCGCGGCTCTGCTGAATCTTCGCCTGATCTACGTTGTAATCGTAGACCTTGAAACCGGCCCAACGTGCCCATTGTAATGCAGCTGCATTGTCAGAGCGGTCGAGGCGACCCTTCTGCGTCTCCACAAACTTATCCCACTCGTTCAGGTTAACAAACGGCAGGTTGGGGGAGAACTGACCCTGTAAGGCTTGGAGGCGGGCACCCAGCTTCTCTAGGTTGGTGGCTGTGGTAGACGACAGCGTTTTGCCTGTCCACGGGTCAATGCCTGCAAGACCGATCATTAACCCGCTAATCCATGGGCCGCCGGGCTGAAGCGCCGAAGGTATCCACGACTGTCCCATGAAAGATGGTTTGCCTTCACCAACAACTCGCCCTAATGCAAAGACAGGGTTATAGTCGCCCAGCTTGTAGTAAACCGGGTTCTGGTCGTCGCCCATGAACGGGATGCGCACACTGGTGTAGGGGCCGATACCACCGAAGGCACGCTCACGGAGATGCTCAGGGCCAGTTTTGCGCAGACGCTCGTCTTCGTCGTCGCCACCGGAAATCTCCTGCATGATGTGCTCCATGACAGTATATGCCAGCATTAAGTTGACAATAGCCCAAGGCTTGTGGACTGCCATCTTGCCGAGCATGCCTGCCATAGCATAAGGCCACGATACGAAAGGCAACACAGAAGCGCGGGTCGCCTTAACTGCGTAGGCGTCGATGTCATAGTCAAGGAACCCGTCACGCGCCATGTTACCAGCGGTGTCAAAGGTTGCTTGCGACGGGACGCTCTCGCCTTTGTGGGCGGCGACTTCAGCGGCTGACTTCAGGAACAGAGCCAAGCGGAACACGTTGTCTTCCGCAGCATACAGGCCGTTAGCGAAATCGTGTACGGCTTTTCCTCCCTTAGCCGTCGTAGCTATCTTGCTCTTATGTTTTTCATACAGCGACATCTGCGCCACTTTACCGAACACGCCGGTGAGGAATGACTTGTTACCCTCCGCCTCTTTTGCGGCGTTCAGCAGCGCTTGTGACAATGCCTGCTTGACCTCGGTGCTAGAGTAGTCGCCCAGCATGGCGCTAGAGTTTAAGAAGGCACGCACCAAGGAGCGGTCGGCTTGTGACATCGAATTAGGCGCCGCGTGGTACATCGCAAACAGCTTTCCAGCTTGCGCCATGGTTCCAAACGACAAGTCGTGCATAATGGCAATAGACACGTTCGTCGCCACGTTGGTCATGTGCGTGCTGGGGTTGTAGACTGTCTTAGCCTGCTTGAACCAGCGCATCGCCCCAGAGGCAACTTGGTTGCTGACGTACGGACTGCGGTTGCTGGTGTCTTGCATCGCGGACCAGACGGATGACTTCATCACCATGCCAGCCAGCGCACCGTAGCGCGCGCCTTTGGGGATACGCACCCACAATGAAGGGCTACGATACTGGTGAGACACAGCTTGGGTGCGGTTAGTTTCGCTGTTGGCGGTAATAACTGTGTCTGGGTTAATCTTGATTCCGAGAACTTTCTCAGCTTCTTCGATGCTGCTGAAGGCGACAGAGGTAGCGGTGCGCTTGCCTTCCTCTACACCATAGCTTGCAACTGAGTCAGTAAACGTCTTGGACGCGAAGCTGTTGCCCAGCGCTGCCATGGTGTTGCGCAGTGCGTTTGCGAGCTGGTCGGCCTTATTTGCGCGGATAACCTGAGCGGCGGTGGTGTGCGCCTCGAAGCGATACTCGCCGTTGACGTACTTATCAAACACCCAGTTGTGCAGGTTGTCGACCGTTGTGCCGACTGGTGCGCCATTCTTAGCAAAAACTTCTTGGTCAATAAAGCCAGCGGGCACACGCTTACCGTTCTTGTCCTCAAACACCTGCATAAACTTGCGGTTGTCCAACATGTAGTCACCGCTTGCGTCGGTAGCCAGCCAGTCCGTCTGCAGGTTCTTCTCAGAGCGCTTGTGCAAACCGATCAGACGAGACATGCCACGCACACCCAGTGAATCAGAAGCTACTTTCTCACGTGATGTTGGGAACAGCAAAGTCTCAGAGAACTTACCGCCTGCAAAGAACGCTTTAGCTTTGTCGTCGCCCAGCTCTTGGACGTAGTAGTCACGCCACTTGCGGACGTCGTCAGCTACTTCACGCATTGCATCGTCATCTTTAAGCGCGTTTTGGTCGCCGTCCAGATAGCGGAAGATTTCGGATACTTTGTCGGTGGGCAGCTTCTCAATGCTGGTAGCCAAGCGCTCCGCCATGCGATAGCCCGCGTGCTTGTTGTTCTTGTACTCTTGGAACGTGGCACGGAGCAAATGCGGGGTGTTGAAGTGCGCATGGATATAGGTCAGCGCCCCTGCAAGGGCTGGGAAGTTGCGGCGTACCCAGTCTGCGGATGCCTCGGCAAATTTACCGATGAACGACTCAGCTTTGTTCCAGCCAACAAGATCAAACAGCACCTTTGTGTTTAAGTACTTAGGCAGCAGTGTCTTGTTAAAGCGTGAGATATCAGCGGAACTCGGCAGTTCGGTGCCCGGGCGCTTGAGCAACTGTTTCTGAGGCCCATCCATTGGGTCGTCTGCCCGCACGGCGGCCTCCAGCACGTTACCCTTGGGTCTTACGTCCTCAGCTACAGGTGTCATGCCTGCTTCGGCCAGCAGTTCAAATGTGCGGTTGATGACGTTACCAGCCTCGGTGTTACCCTTCAGACCGGTGAGCTGGCGAACCAAAGCCAGAACGTTGTTCCACACATCGTTAACCATCTGCAGGAAGCTCTTTGGCGTGCCCTTGGTAGGCATTGCTTCCATGGCTTTGCGGAAGTCGTTTAGGGTGTTGCCGTAGGATATAAGCTCCAACACAGCGTCAAGCTCGTTTCCTTTTTCTACCATGCCGCGCAAGATGTCGCGTACTTTGCTAGCCCTTTCCCCCAGCGCGCCTTTATAGCTAATAACCGCTTTGAGCGATTGTTTCAGCGCCTTGACGTTGGGGTGGTCAGGGTTGTTGTAGACGAAACTTTGCAACGCACCGTGGAGTGCCTCGTGTAGAACGGTAGAAGGGCTGTCGTCCTCGCGGATGTAGATGGTGTTGGTGTTCGGGTCGAAGCGGGGGTTACCCTCTGTAATAAACTGAACGCGAGGAATATCAGGAGCGTTCATGCGCTCGCGGCGCGCTGCAATGTTTTCCTCCCGGCTAAGGCTGGACTCGTCCACCTTAATCATCGTTTCGCGGATGGCGCGCGCGAGCACCTTGTCGTACGTGCTGCCGTTAAACCGGATGTATTGCAGGATGCCAAAGAACCCGGTGTACTCCAGCTCGGCGTTGCCAGCTATGTTTCCATACCCTTCTTCGGCAGCTTTGCGGAACTGCAACTTCTTTCCTGTGGCTTTCATCTCGCTAGCTTGGCGAGTGTCATTTGACTTCGACATAAATATGTCGTAGCCGCCCCGGAAAATATCTGTTTTGGCGGCGGCCCAACCAGAGGACAAGTTCACGTCGATCTTCTGCATCGCTTGGACGATGGCCTGATCTTCCTTAGACAGTGCGTTGAAGTCGACGTTGCTAAGGATTGCCTGTACCTGCTTTTTAGATGTGGCGATTAGCGTCTGCAGGTCTTTGGCGTTGTAACCAACCAGTTCGCCAAGGGCGGTAAGAGCCTGCTCGGCCTCATCCTTATAGCGCAGGTGTGTTCGTAGGCTTTGTTCGGCGTTGGCTTGCGCCGTGGTGCCCCCCTTAACAGGTTTCGTCGGGCGGTTTAAGTTGGTGCCAGAGTTCGTGAATTTCCACCACGCTATGGCAAACGTCCGCAGTGCGTCCGAAGTGCTTTGCGCCTTGGGGGTGCTCCGGCCTTGAACTTTGCCGCCCGACGACAGCAAGCCGCTAGTAATGTTGATAGCTTCAGTTTGGCCGATGGTACCCTGCATCGGGGGGACGGTGCCGACCTGCCCAGCAACAGATGACTCGAGGTTATCTAAGCCTAAATCCTGAGCAGCTTGTTGAGAAAAAGCACCCCCTGCAGCCGGAGCTGCGGGAGGTGTAAGGTCGGTGCGTCCATCGACCGTTGGAGAAACTGTGCGCAAGGGGCGCCCAAAGGCGGCTGTCTCAACTGCAGGGTTCGGAGCCGAGACTGGGGCAGCTGCTCCGCCAATATCGAGGCTAAGGCCGCTCATGTCCACGCCACCGACGATAGGACTAGCAGGGCGGCTCAGCGACGCCCGTTGCAGAGGGGATAGCACGTCTGAGATAGGACGTGGGCCGCGCGTTGGACCTTGCAGCGTTTCGGTTTGCAGCGGACCTAAGTCGCCGGTCAACGGGCTGTTGGGGTCATTCGTTACGGGTTGGCGAGTCGGTACTTGCGGGAAACCGCCGATACCCTCTAAATCTAGCGCGCTGTTCATCTGCCGCGCGGCGACATCAAAACGTGCTGCCGGTGTGTCGAGCGTTGGGCCTTGGAACGCCTGCTGTGCCTCGAACTGTGATACGCCAAACGAAGGGTCAGCTTGGTATGTAGGCGCGTCAGTTTCGTCGAACAGACTAATTTGACCGGAATAGTCCTGTTGCGGTTGCGGCGCTCCGGCGGCAGCCTCTGCGCGCAAGCGCTCTTCTGCCCTCCGCAGGATTTCTGCGGTAACCTGTGTTTCCCCGTCCTCTTTTTCCGCTTCCTCTTGCATCACTCGCGCGACCATGTTCTGGAGCTGGGTCGTTGCCTGCTCCCCCTGTGCGTTGGCGCCCTCGTCCATGCCACGGTTGAACAAGTCCTGTTGCGGCGCAGCATCCATCAAGTTAACTGGGCTGCCGTCGGCGAGAGCTTGCTTAGTCGCGTCCTCTGTAATTTTTCGGTCGACTTCCGCTAAAAGTCCGCGGAACTCTTGGAGCTGCGCGTTAAACTCCGCATCACTCGAAGACCCCCGCAACACATCCTGCACGCGTTTTGCTGCCTGTATGCGCTGAGCGCTGGGCAGGGCGGTGTTCGCCGCGTCAGCCATGTCCGCTTTAAGGCTCTCCATAAAAGACTTGGCGTCTTGGAATTCGGCCATAGTGCTCAGGGGGCTAATCATAGCTCCGCCGATGCCGCCCTTAACACCAGAGATTGCATACTCGTCAAACGCTTCAGGGCTTGTCAGGTCGTTGTAAGCACCCGCACGCTCCATAGCACTCTGGGCAATCTCGGTGCCACCCTCTGTGGCAAAGTCTTGGAGCGCTTTCTTGCCGCCGTATTTAAATGCGTTTTCTTTCAGCAAGTCCCGTGCGTTCTTAGCCGCGTTCGGCGCGAGTAATTCACTGGTGCCTTTCTTCGTCGCGTACTGCCTACCCGCAGCCTGCGCGGACTTCTTTGCAAGCTGGGCACCGATGCGGGCTTCCGGGCCGACGAGAGCTTCTAGCGCAGAAGAGCCAAGGCCTGACGTGGCCGCTGCAGTTGGGTCGTAGATGCCTTTTGCCCGCTGCTCCGAGCGAACACTGCCGTACGTTTCAAGCATCGTAGTAAGGAAACGACTACCCAGACCACTGAGAATAGCGACAAGCGGAATCGACGCGCCACCTGTCATAGGCGCGAGGGCTAAGCCGATTGGGGCAGTAGCTGTTACCGCAGCGGCTGTGGTGCCGAGGGCGACTGGAAGGTCATATGCCAGTTCGCCAACAGTCTCGCCGATAAGCGTCATCGGCTTGTCGACAATATCTTTAGCGGTAGTAATCTTACTCGGATTGCGCGCAGCGATGTCACCACCATACTGCTGCATGGCACGACCAAGAGACTCAGCGCCGAGGTCTTCGATTGTGCTGCCGTAGTTGGAGGCAGCCTGACCAAACCGACGTTGGAAGTCGTCGACGATGTCTAAGCCATCATAATCACGCTGCAGCTTTGCCTTGGCCTGTGAAGACTCAAGCGGCAAGAAACCCTCGGGGAGCTGCTCGTTATGCACATCAAGCAAAGGTGCGTTTTGGCGGCCTTCGTTAAGGTCCAGTGCAAATACTTTGCCACCGCTAAACACTTGCCCGGTGTTGGGGTTGTAGCCCAAGATTGGGTCGCGGACCTGCTGCGGCTCAACGGGGTCTAGCAGAGACTGTGTCTTCTGCCGCATCCGCGCGAGTATTGCCTCGCCTGTCTCGTTTGACCCCCCCGGAGCTAGCGTACCCGGCAGTGCCGCTTGTGTGGGCATGCCACTTGCGCGCGTGGCCGCACCGCCCTGCAGCAGTGCTTCGTTGGCTTGGGCGTTATAGTCAAAGATATTCTTCATAAGGGCCTCAGATTTACCTGCAACTATTCTACCGCGCACTGCGCATTTTATCTAGGTACTATGTTTACCCGAGTTGCACCATCTTCATGCGCCCCGGTCCAACCATGCCGTCGCTCATAGGCTTGCCGGGCTCGTATATCAGGATGCCGTCTCGGGTCGAGAAGAAGACGTTGTTCTGATCGTCCTTAAAGAACTTGCCGGACTTGTTGGGGTCCAGATTATTCTGCAGGATGATCTTTTGCATCTCTTTAAGTGAGTCGGCTTCTTTGCCCATCAGCGTGTTTACGCCCTTGATTTGTTCCAGTCGAAGGTTGTATTTCTGCTCGAGCATCGCTTTGGGGGCCTCGACGGTTGCGTACTTCTGCTGCGCTTCCCACACATTTGCTTGGGCACCAGCCATCTGCTTAGACAACTCAGCCGCGCGGGCTGCGGTCTGTCCTGAAAGTGTGCCATACAGATTAGTAACAAACGTTAGCCGATCTACGGGCGTGCCGACAGCTCTGTAGTTGCCTTCGGCGTCTGGTGCGGCCTGCACAAAACCTTGGTTTGTTTGGGCGTACGCCATGCCTGCGGCTTCTGCAAGTGAGGCAAGCGCGCCTTCGTCGCCTCGGGCGGCGCGGGATGCGGCATCTCGATGCACCGCGTCTTGCATGTTGGCTTGTAAGGTAAGCGCGGCAGTCTGGTACTTCATCATCGTCTCTGCGTCGGGTGCGACCGCCAGCATACGATTTAGCTGTGCCAACTTTGCGCGAGCAAGGCGAAGTTGCTCGCCCGCCTGCGCTTGTGTGTTTCCAACCTGACTGGGCGAAAACATAAACGCGGGCGTGTTCGGCGCTACTGGGGCTGCAGTCGATACTGCCACCTGTGTAGACGCAGGAGCCGTGGCTCCCTCTACGGGAGCTTCCTCCGGCGCAGGTGCCTGTTGCTGTGCAGTGCCGGACAAGATGCTGTCAACAATCGGGTCCATGTCGGCCTTGCCTTTAGCAGACGTAGCCCCTTTGTAGCGCAAGAGCGCAGCGCGAACGTCGCCATTAGCCTCGCGTATGTACTGGGCCAGAATCTCTGCGGCTTTGGGTATAGCTTTGTTGGGGTCCAGTCGGTCTGCATCAGACATGCCATGAACAGCACCAATCTGCGCGATTCCCAGCCCAGCCGATGGGCCTTTGGGGGAGACCGCATCAGCGCGGAAGGAAGACTCTGTGCCTAGCAATCGACGTAGAACCACCGGGTCGACGCCATATTGGGCTGCAGCTGACTCGATAGTTGTCGCGTACTTGTCTGCGGTTTTGTTAGTATCCCACACTGCGGCGGCCCCTTGGCCAGCTGGAGCCTGCGCTGAAGCTGTAGCCGGAGATGTAGCCGGAGCTGTAGCCGGAGCCTGATCTGGCGCGGGGATACCCGCAGTGGTTGCTAAGTTTGGCTTATTTAGGTTGAGCGCCTTGCGCTGGTACTCTTTTAGCTTGTCTTCTTGGCGCTGTAGTTTGTTGTAGTTCGGCAGGTACTCAAAGTCACCGACGCGCTCGTAGTTCGTGCCGAGCGTAGGCTCGCCAGTCACCGCATTAACTACGCGGTTTCCGACGTTGCGGACTCCGTTAACCACACCCATACCCAAGTTCAGCGCCCCCGCCATAGGAGCTTGGAACACGTCCACGGCGAGAGCGGGCGTCTTAAGCAGCGCAAGGCGATCCATCTGCGCTTGCATCTGCGCGGGAGTTAGCGGAGCGCGGTATGAATCCCAGCCACCCCCCTGACCGGGGCCAACCTGACGAGTCGGCGCAGCGGCGGGCTTATCAGCGCCGGGCTTATCAGCGGCGGGCGCAGCGGCAGCGGGCGCAGCGGCGGCAGGTGCAGGGACCCGTGGCGACGGCACTTCGTACGCGTTGCGCGCGAAACTAAGCTGGTTTATCGCAGCCGCGTTAGGCATATTAGCGATTTCTACGGGCGCTGTACCCGTGCCCATTGTTGCGTCGGGTATCGCCTCGCGGCCTACTCGCAGAAACTCCTCATCCCGCATACGCTTGATGCGGTCTGCTTCCAACTGCGCGAGTACTCTGTTCGTTCTCGCCGAATCGACCATGGCCGTGTTGACATCCGCGTCCGTCGCGTTTGTGTAACCGGTCATACCAGCCAGCGGGTTGTAGAAATTCATATCCAGCGCCTCGTTATGGGTAGTAGTATGCGTCTTGTTGCGCGCGGCGTAAAGCAGCTAGGTTCTGCTGATACACGGGGTTGCCCAAGTAGTTGTTCAGCATACCAGTAATTTGCTGCGCCTGCCCCACACCTGCTTTAGCCACGCGGTCCGCGCCAGTGTAGTCCGCGGTAGTGTTGTAGTTAGATGTCAAGCCCTTGGCTGCTGTGAGCGCCTGCTGCTGTGCTTGTCGGCCTATGTCCAAACCGGCTGTGTACGCAGTCGCAGCACCTGTACTGCCCTGTAGCTTGGCGCGGCGCATTTCGGCGTCGATTGTCGCTTTGCTCTTGCCTGCCCGTGCCATCTGGTTGCGAGCATCGACCATGTTGCGCGCGGTGTTCATCTGCTGCTGCGCCATGGCGCGTACCGCCCGCTCTTGCGGGTTATACAGGCTGCGGGCCTCGTTAAATGACTGCGTTGCCTGCGCGTTCGACTTGTCGGCCATAGCCGCATTTTTTTGCTGCGCCTCCTGCTGCATCTGCATCTGTTGCTGCGCCATACGGTTAGCAGAGCGATTCGCATTGTTCGCCAGCAACAAGCCAGTCAAATCTAGCCCAAGCCGCGCGGTGTTGTAGTTGTCCCGCGTCCATGTCTGCGCGCGATCGATGTTGCGCTCTACGGGGTTGTCGTTGGTGGGGAGGTTTCTGTTGCCCTGTGGCGCCCCAGCGTTCTGCGCTGACGCAGCATAGCCACCAGAGTCCCAGTTCCCGCTGCGGGCCTGATTTAGCATGTTGGGTTGCTTTGGGTTTAGTCCTCTAGTTTTAGCGAAGGTATCGCTTCCGCCAGTTCCAAAGTCGCCACCGGCGTTCTGCGCGGTGGTAACCGCAAACGTCCCGGCGTTCTGTGCTGATGCGCCGTAACCGCCGGAATCCCAGCTGCCTTGGTTTTCTGTGACAGGTGCTTGTGTGGGCACTCCAGCGTTCTGCGCTGATGCACCATAGCCACCAGAGTTCCAGTCGTTGCCGCCGTAGTTATAGTCGTAGCTACCATCTGACCAAGGGTCAGGCTGAGCCGGTAGCCCAGCCCCGCCGTAGTTATAGTCGTAGCTACCATCTGACCAAGGGTCAGACTGAGCCGGTGCGCTAGGTCCGCCAGAGTTATAGTCATAGCTGCCATCTGCCCAAGGGTCAGACTGAGTTGGACCGTACTCAGGAACTCCAGCGTTCTGCGCTGATGCACCGTAGCCACCGGAATTCCAGTCGCCGCCGCCGCCGCCGTTGTTTATCAACCACCACTCGTCATAGCCAGCCATGTTTAGTCTCCTTTAGGAACGGCGGTGTACTTGCGCAGCAGACCGTCAAAGAAATCCCGACCCTTAGCGCGCACAACGTGCGCAGGGATTACATACTCACCGTTTGCAATACTAACAGGTGTACTGGTCGTGCGGTTTATGGTGCCGATAGAGTCAGAGCGACCGGTACCGGGGCCAAAAACAGCGCCACCTTCCTGCATACCAGTGGGGTTAACCATCTGCGCTTGGTCCATCGAAGGAACTTGCCCGGGCTGGGTTGCCTGCCCACCACTACCCATGCTCTGCTGCAGCGCGCGGGAAATAACGATAATGTTGATGATTACCGTGGGGTCGAACGAAGGTGGCAGGGGTGTCATGCCCTGAGCCGCAACGAACTGGCGAAGCTGGGGGTAGAGCGCGGGGTTAAACATAGCCGCCTCTGCGACGCGGCCCATAGTGACCACTTCGTCAGGAGTCAACTCACCAGATTGCATCAGCTGCGCTGGGCGGGCCAACAAACGCTGCACCATCTGTGGATCACGCATCATCTGCGCGATTTGCGCCTGAATCTGTTGCGCGTCGGGTTGGCCACCCATAGATACTTGGCTCATGCCGCCCATAGGCATGCCGCCCATTACATCGCCACCATCTGCGTAGCGCATAGTCAGACCGGGCATGTCGACCATACCACCGTCCGCAAATAAGCTCTCACCAGTGGAACTATATCCGGTATCTGCGCCGTAAGTTTCCCCCCCAAAGCTACCGCCACTACGATCCCCGCTATCACCGCTAGTGCTATATACGTTGGGGTTAAATGTGTCGGAGGAAGTCGTAGACGGAGCCGCAGCCGGAGCTGGAGCTGGAGCTTCAATGGTAGTGCCGGAGCCGGTGCTACCTGCGCCAAGCGGGGCAGTACTTGTGCCGTCGTACGGCAGGTTGTTTGCGTAAGAGTATGCTTTGTTGGCACCGATTGCCGCCTGCTGCCAGCCGCGACTGCGCGCGCCAGCGTCTATACCAGCCTGCGCCTCGGGGGTCTGCGGGCCCATATCACCGGGGCCCATATAATCAGTGTAGTTAGGCCGGGTCATGCCCAAGCCCTGCCCACCCATAAAGTTTGCGGCTTGGGCGGGGTCCACACCAGACTCAAACAGCTGCTTGCCTGCCTGCGCATCGTCCACAGGGCCATTGGACCCAAAGGCTTTCCTACCAGCAGGGCCGTAGTTAATTATGTCTGCCATGCCAACGGACTTATCTCCACCAAGCGCAGGAGAAGTAAGTATCTGCGTGCCGAGGTCGACAGCCCCAGCACCGGGGATCATATTATTAACAATGGCTGAGCCTACTTGCCCTGCCCAAGGGCGCCCAGCTTGGGCGTTCATCCCGGCGTTGAGGAGGGTACTTGCGTAGGGGACACCAGACATCTGCGACAATACACTAGCTGCTGGCCCGGCATTGCCTTTGTTTAGCTGGTCTGCAACGCCGACTACGTTTCCAGCCTGTGCTAAGTCACCCAGCGTTTTGTCACCGCTAATCATACCAGCCAAGCCGGCCGCCTTAGTACTCAGCTGAAGCGCCTGTACCTGCAGAGGTGTGAGGCCGCCCCCTGCGATTTTGCCTGCGCCCGGAGTGCCACCAGAGCCCGTTGATACGCTAAAACCAGACTCACTGCCAGACGGCGTGATGCTCATGCCTACGTCGGGTGGCGGCACAGCGTCAGCTTGTTTTATAGTGTCAATAGCTTGGTTGATGCCACCCTTGTCAGCGCGGCCAACTCGCTTGAAGTAATCAACGCCAGCCGTCATGCCGACTTTAGAGCCGGGACGTAAGGAACTTCCGAGTAAAGAGCGGGATTGTGCCATGGTTATGCCTTCATGTTAGCTATTAGTGCGTTGACTGCACTTTGGATGTTACTTACGTCGATGGCCAATTGTTGCACATCATTAAGCAAATTGATATAGTCGTCTATCGTTGGCACTGACGCGCCCGAGATGGTGTAGTAGTTACCCCGCGCAGACAACTGCTTCATAATCTGCCGGTCGGCAGGTTCCACGCCAAGAGTATCGTTGGTAACTACACGACCCGGGCCGCGCTGCCCCAACATAATCTCGACGTTTTCTTTGAGCGCCGCGAGTACGTCGTACTGCCACTGCTCGATTTTTTCCGGTGGAATAGCCGGTATGCCCTGAAATTTAGGCATTAGGCACCTCTCAATCCAGCCATAGACTCAGCCAACATAATAGCACGAACGCGTACGTTGGTGGAAGCCCGTACCTCGAAAACATCAGCGCGGTACCCGCCCGGGAGTCGGAACGGCTCGGTTGTGCTTCGAGAACTAGAATAGATTAGCTTCTTGTTGACAAAGAACTGGAACGTAACTGCACCGGTGCTAACCCGAATTTCGCGCAAGTTACTGCCTGCCACCTGAAGCTCGTTGCCAAGCTGGGTGCCCATGGCGCCGATTACCTCGTTGTTCGTAATCAATTCGCCGTTATATATTCGGATGTTGGCGTTCTCAAGCTCTAGCGCAGCGGCGTCCTCTTCGCTGTTAAAGTCGCCTATGATTTGCGCGGCGCCCAAGTTAATTGGAGACTTGGTCGTAAATACCTTGGACTTCCAGTCCAGCACAGCGTTGCCAACCTGCTGCGAGTTCCACAACCACACTTGGTCGCCAGCTGCGTAGAAGAAGCGGTCGTTCTTGGCGTCGTAGTACGCGGCGGTAAATCGAACATCGGACTGCACCAAGTGGCCTCCGACTTCTTCGTTACGCTCGAACAAGAAGGTATTTAGGCCGTCCGAGCCAAAGTAGCGGCCTCGGTAGTACGCGCCATACAAATTCTTGGCGTCGTAGTCTTGCGGCCATGAAGCCCAGCTATGGACGTTCTTCGTTAGATAGTCTGTGCCTATGGTCGTAGAGTAGATCGCCAAGCCGCCCGCTGACGCCCAGACAACGCCGAAACCGATGTTAATAACAGAGCGCTTAGACACACACGGCAAAATATAGTCCGTGCGGGTAATAGACATAGCCGCCGGGTTGTTGCCGTCCAGCTTCCAAGGTGTACGGTCTGTTAGCGCAAGCAGTGTTGTTCCATACGCGCCCAGCGCGACGATCTTCGAGTCCACCTGAAGGCGGTACTTAATTGGCCACGCGTGCGGCACACCGGGTTCGCTAAAGCAAATTGTGTTGTCAAAGAAGCCCACAATCATGCTGTTGTGAATAGCTAACAACCCGAGCATCCGCTCATCGGGGGCGTCGTAGTCGAGAGACTCTAGCACGTCATCAAGCGCGGTAACGTCGAGGTCGTCTGTAAAAGACCGAGAACGCAGGACTTCCGCAGCGCCAGATAGCGCAGTGGCTTTAGCTGCGTCAAACACTGATGTGTCAGTGAACCGGAAGCTATCGGCATCAATCCTAGTGACTTTGTAGCTACCAGCTGCCAACTTCGAGTCGTCTGTGGCGCGAATGCTCACATAGTCATCAGATGCGTACCCGTGTGCCTCTGCTGTAACTGTGACTACGTCTGTACCGGCATCGCGGACATAAGTAGCAGCTTTGGGCAAAACTTCGTAGGTAAGTTCCCCAGTAAGTGCAAGCCCCTCAGCAGGAACAGGCAGCGAAGGGTCGACAAACGTGAATGTATTTATACCTGTACGGGTAATTGTCACGGTCGCGTCGGAGAGCCCGCTCTCGTCAGACACAACAATCTTAACTCGGTGCCCCGTCTGCAAAGCGTGGGTTGCCTTGGTGACAACTACGGTAGCCGTGCCAGCGGCGCGGGTGTAGTCTGCAGGGACACGCTCACGGGCATCTAACTCAGCTACGCGGAAGTACTCTGTACCCGAGACACCACCCACTGTCCGGTAAAGGCGTAGCCGCATACCTTCTTCTTGGTACCCAGCCCCGTGAGTCCACAGACTTGGTAGACTCTTTATCTGCAGGGTCTGGCCCTCTTTGACAAAAATCGTGTCGGATGGCTCGGACGGCACTGACTCTTCGTCCCACGCGGTATGGTATGTATAGACGTAGTTCCGAGGGCCAGTCAGGCCCGCCAAGTCAACCTTGCCTGTAGTGTCTGCAGTATTCGCTTCAGCGGCGCCGAAGTTGAAGTAGCTGAACGACGTATCATCTATAACCGTAACCTGCGCGTTAGACAAGTTATACAGGACATCAGTGAAGCCTGTAATTGTTACATAGTCGCCCGTAGTGAGCCCGTGTGGCGCGCTTGTAACTATGGTCGCGTTGTTACCCGCATCTCGTGACCGGCTCGCGGACGTCTTCTGCGTGAATGGCTCTGCCACAACTACGGGGACGACCGCTGGCAGTGGGAGACCCATCTTGTAACTCTGCGATGGGAATTGCGTCCCGCTAGTCGCCAAGTCGTAGTTGGTAACACGAGGGAAGTCCTCACCCGTGTAATAGATACGCTGAGTCTGGTCGCCCTCTACCTGCGCAGTGGCGACGTCAACGTCGGTTGTCCAGTGCAGCCACTTTAACTCACCAGTTTCTGGGTCTTCCAGTGGGTAGATCGTGCGGAAAAGACCGTCTTTATCTAACTTAGCCACGCGCTCTGGGCGGCGATACGGCAGCAGATCACCGGACGACAAGTCCAAGTTAAACGCATACTGCGCTACGGTGTCGGGCAGAAGTTCGCCAGAAATCTTTGGCGCTTCTCCGAAAAACCGCTGTATCTTTAGCGCTACGCCGGGCATATCTTATTTTTCCTCGTCTTGGACGGGGGGCTGTGGAGCTTTGCCGAGCGCCATCTGGATGGTCTCGGTCTCATAAATACGGATGCCGGTCCAAATTATAGTGAACACCGCTGCAACTGAGGGGAGGACATTAGCCAAAGTACCAAGCACCGTAAGAAAAGAGACACCGTCTACGACGTGTTTAGTGGATTCAGAAATTGCGTTCATCATCTCAGCACTTCCACGCCCGTAGGCTCTTGTTGATGCGAGAGTTCGGGTCTTTAGCCGTCTTCTCGCTGGTTAGTTTTTTCTTCATGCCCTCCATGCGGGCACAAAACGACTCTTTACGCTTGCCGCCTTCAGGCTGGGGAGCCTTCAGTCCGGGTTTACCCGGATTGGCTTTGTTGTAGGCCGCACGACCCTTGGCGTTAAGACCGCCGTTGGGGTTCTGACCTTCTTTACGCTGCCAAGCGGCTGTCTTTGACATTACTTGCCACCAATTACATATTTCTTTGACTTGGGCGTCATAACGAGGCCGCCGTTGCGCATGCCTGTTTCGCCGTATGCGGGGCCTGCGTTGTTTCTGCGGAAGCGTTCGGCGTCCGTGCGATCCTGTGCAGCACCGGCAAAAGCCGTGTTTTTGGGGCGTGTAGCAAGCAGGCGCGTAGTCTCTGCCTCAGTTTGCTTGCTCTGCTGGCGATTTTGCTCGTTTTGCACCTGTCGCGAAGTCTCTCGATTCGTCTCGCGATTCGCTTGAGAAGCCTTTGCAGCCTTCTCTTCATCAGCCGTGCGAGTGTGGTATGACTTGCCGTTAAACGTAAATGCGCCGTCACCTGCGCGGCGACCTGCTTTTTTGTTCGCGGCGCGAGCTGCGGCGAACGCTTTTTGGAACTCAGACATTGCCATGATAAACTCCTTACTTGACCTTACCACCGCACCTGTACGGTGTGGCTTTGGGTGTCATCTTGACGATACCGCCGTTGCGCAGGCCCGTGGACCACAACGCCTTGCCGTAGGCTTCGTTGGTCTTGCGCTGTGTTTCGCGCTCTTTCTTCTCCGCCTTGAGCTGCTTAATTAGCTCGGGGGACATTTCCATGTCATCAACGGCTTCGGCGGCGCGCTTTGACGATTTTGCGTTTGAGGACATACCTACTCCTGAAAAGTTAGTTTATTGTACGCTGCCCGTCATAGCTAGGCAACACATTTTTGACAAGCGGTCAAAACTCTGATACATCCCAGACCTCGCCGCGCCAGTCGACCTGTCCATCATCTACTGTCATACACAATTCCGGCGTCAACAAGCGCCCATCTCGTATATTCAGCACGACGAACCCCTGTCGCCAATTACGTGGATTGTTTTCTGCGTAGTTAAATTGCTCGCCGAACGGGTCCGCCAGCGTCCCGCAGTCAACGCCCCAGCGCGTGCCCTTGTAGTCTGTCCAAGGCGTGGCTTTTAGACTGTGTAGGTGACCGGTGCAGAAGCTGACACCACTTCCGACGGCATTGTTATGCGTCGCGTGAATTCCGCCCTTCCAGCGGTGTTTAACCATTAAATCGTCAGTAACCCAACAAGACATTGTGTGTGTCCACTTATCGAAGTGGTCAGGTAGGGAAAACCCTTGAACGTCTCTGAACTGAGGCGCGACTGCAGCGAGGCGAGCACTAAACCTAGCGTCATGGTTGCCCAGCGTCCAGATGAGCTTAGCCTTCGGGGCGGCGTCCTCGATCTCTCCTAGATACATCTGGCATGCTTTTAGCTCTTCGAGCACAGACGGCACAGGGGTCCAGTCGTTAGCGGGGTGGCGGCTTACGGCAGCGCCGTCAAAAGCATCGCCGTTGTTAATAATCGCCGTGGGCTGAAGCTCCTCAATAAGCCAGAGCAGGGCTTTGTACGCCGTGGTACGCTGGTGCATCATAAAGTGCGCGTCGGAAAATACCAACACGGTGCCGTTTTCTATGCCGAGATGGATGGCTTGCGGGCTCTTGTACGCGTCTTGATATACAGCAAATCTAGCCGCGCTAGTGCTAGCGGCCTCAAGTGCCTTGCCCAGTTTAGCCTCAAGCTGGCGACGCCGGTAGTAGAGGTGCCGCAGCGACATGCCAGACACCTTGGACATCATCGCGGGGCTCTTGTGCTCGTTCCAAAGCGCGATAAACTCATCGTCAGTAAGTAACGGGGTAGCCACTAGAAATTCTCCTTATCAAACCCAAGAGACACACAGACTTCACGGGCACACTCCAAGAAGAACGCGTCGTGCGGGTTGTCCGCGTTAAGCCGCTTTAGTCTGTGCTGGTGCAGGTGGATCATCTCGTGGGCCACTGTGGCTACCAACTGATTGACATCCCAGACTCGTGCGGTACTGATTGTTATAAGACTCGGCTCTGTCTCGAACGAACCGAACATAGACGCGTCGCTAACGACGCGGGTTTCTATTTTTGTGGGGAGCTTCCACGCACAAAAAGGGCCCATCCCGCGCAACATCTGATACGCCAACAGGATAGATTTCTTGGTCACGACGCGGCTAGCGTCCACCATGATTAAGCCACCAAACCGGGCAAATAGACTGTTTTGCCGTCTTTTTTAGCGGCTGTAAGCACCTGCTTCTTGTTATCAGCAGGGTTATAACTCACATGCACCCAGCCAGAATCAGGGATACCGGGGGTGTAGAACTCAAGAATAACTTGGCGAAATTCGAGGTGGTCGACAATCCACTTGGCGAGGTCAGCGTTGGCAACGCCGGGAATCTCAATGTCCGCAGCCATGCCTTTGCAGTGGTCTGACGTCTTGGAGCCACCGACCTTGGCGTTTACATCAGGGTGGCGAAAGCCGGAGTTGACCTTGACGCCCATGCCGTAGTGATTGCGCACAGGCTGCAGAACACACTCGCACAAGGCGGTCATGTTATCTATTTCGGTCTGGCTGGGGGTGTTATCCATGCCCAGACGCAGAGCTGTATCGCTCTTGGTCATCTCGGCTAGGGAAAAGTTAGCTGTTAGCTTCATAACGAGTCAGTCTGTTTTGGTTTGATTTCGATGCAGTCCACCTGAAACGCCTGCACGTCGGGGTCTCGCTTCATAGTAACAGCCGCGATTTTATTTTGCGCCTCACACTGTTCCAAGGATATGGACAGGTTACCGTTGTAAAAAGAGCACACGTTGCTGTTCAAGCAAACAAACGCCACAGGTAACCAGACCATAGCCCACCCCCTATTTAAAGGTTTTCAACTGCTCATCCTTATCTTTGCTGCCAACGCTGGAGCCAAAGTAGTAAGACAAAATCTGTGTCACCGCCGCAGAGAGGACGCCAAGGATGTAGATAAGAATATCCTTAGCTTCCGGCTTAACTTCGACAAAGATAAGCACAGCGAACAGCACGAACGATAGCCCTGTGACGCCGAGCGCAAGAGCTGGCGTGACAACTTTGTTAATAAGAGGCGCGTGCTCACTCGACACAACAGCCATCTCGCGCTGGCGAGCGCTAGCTTTATCCGCAAGAATCGCTTTAAATTTGTCATGTTCAAGCTGTTTAATCTTTGCTTCAGCCTCTGGGTCGCTGCTAATTGCTTTGACCACAGAAGCTACTTCATCCTCGACGCCAAGCTGTTTAGAAAGCGCAGTAACTGCCATGCCAGCCAGAGGGCCGCCAAGCGCAGTCGCAATACCGGGCGCGAAGCCTTTAACCATCCCAATGAGATCATTCATCAACCTACTCCGTTTTGCTTCCACTCGATAGCGGTAGCGACCATGCCCCACAAAGCCCACACGCCGAGTACTACTACGACGGCGGCTAAGGCGTAGCCAATCAAGTCACGGCGGCGTTGTTGCTGGTGAATAATCTGACGCTCACGCTTGAGTTTGATCTGTCTCTGCATTTGCATCAGTTCGTCAAAGGCTTGTGGCCCATAACGCAACTTCACCATCGACATAAGCTCTAGGTGCTGTTTGCGCACCGATTCGCGGCGCTGCAACTGCTCCATCGCCTCTTGCTCGACCGACTTTCCGCTACCGATGCGCTGAAATATACCGGGCTTCTTGTTGTCAGCAGCTTGTAGCTCGCTGACCTTTCCCATCCACGTCCCGATCTGCCCCAGCACATCTTCCACCTCGCGGCCAGCCTCCACCAGTTTTTTAACTGTATTGAAGGCCGCCGTAGCGGCCATGAAGAGGCTGATCGGGTCCATCGACGCTTAGAACGGTACGGGCATCGGGGTGTATGACGCTTCGTCGTCGTCCTCAGGCAACGCGGATTCCCCGGCGTAGCCGCCGACAAAGTACTGCCCATCCTCCATCAGGAAGCCGACAGCCTGCTCCGAACTCTGGCACCAGCCAGTGATGTCAACAACCTTCAGACCGCCCGTAGGTACGACGTTGCGAGAGCCGAAATACACCGTAGTTGTATCCCCGCGCATCAAAACACCGTTGCCGTTGTAACCCCACATCTCAACGGTGCCGTCGGTAAACAAGACCGCAGTCCAGTTATAAGACCCGGTGCCGCTGTGGATGACTTTGGTAGCAATCTTGGAGCCGAAGTCAAGTTTGGTAAACGTGGAGATATTCCCCGCAGCGGGGTCTCCGTTGCCGCCATAGCCGCCGTAACCAGTCGACCAGACAGAGCCATCAGTCTTGATAAGGAAGACCATGGGGTAGTCATACGCACCGGCGTACACCGCCTCCACGTCCGTCTCAATCTCCACGAAGCTGGTCTGCGTTGCGTTGCTACCATCACCAAGACAACCGTACGAGTTAGCGCCGCAGCCGTACAGCGTCCCGTTGCTATCAAGCGCGTACGTAGACGTATGGCCGCACCAGACCTTGGTCATCGTCTTGCCAGATAGCACGCCTGTGGTGCGAGGTACGGCGAGCGCCGAGTTGTTGGTGTTACCGGCGCCAAGCTGCCCGTCGCCACCATACCCCCACGTGTATAAGACGCCGGTGCTAGAGATAGCGCAGTACCAGCCATACCGCTCACGCCCCGCCGCGACCCAGACGATGTCGCTGAGCGCGGGGACCTGCGTAAAGTAGTTGCGCTGCGACGTGTCACCCTGACCGAGCTGCCCGTATCCGTTGTATCCAGCGGTGTGGACAGTCCCGTCGGCGCACAACACCAACATGGATTGGTACCCCTCCTGTCCGCACTGTGTGGCGACGTGGGTAACAGTCTTAGTGTTGATAGAGTTTAGTTCGTTGTTGCTGGCGCAGTAGGGGACGCGCTGCGCGGTTGTGTTGCCGGTGCCGAGCTGCCCGTATCCGTTATACCCCCACGTCCACAACTTCCCATCCAAATCAATCACTGCCTGTTGGCCATAATAGCCTAAGAAGAGCTTGTCAACACCGGGGAAGTTGGGTGGAAACGGCAGGCGAGTGGGGTAAGACCGGTCGTTCGTAGTGCCATCACCAAGGCGATAATCTGCGTTGTCGCCCCACATACGAACGCTGTTGTCGTTCATGATGACGCCGTTGTGGCGGTACGTCAGCGTTTGTTGGTTATATCTTGTCGACTCGGGCAGGGCTTTTACGCGCGTCGCGGACCGCACATCCGCCGGACCCCACACAGGCAGGAGGGTAAGTTTGTCGATCTGGAGTACCTGCCCCGCCTCACCAACGGGCAGCGCGGCGAGCCCTGTGCCGTCGTTATAGATCAGCTCACCGGCGTTAGCGCCGATGTTAGCGGACCCTTGCGCGAACAAGTCCCAGTACGTGCCAGCTGCGGGTGTCTGCGCCGTAGCGGCGGTCTTGCACACCCAAGAGTCGCCGTTATAGGACACAACGTCCTGCGCTGCGTACGCGGTGCCAGCGTCATAGGCACCGCGCCACTTAAAAGCAATTTTGCCGAGAGAAATTGAAGCCATGTGTAGGTCCTCTTAAAACAGAATTTGTCGGGGGCTGTAGCAGTTTTCGTTGTCGTCGTCGCCGTTGATGCTGTAGTACCCCGAGCCAGATGCGTAGACTTGCCCGGTCTCAGTCAGGAAAATAGTGGTGAAGTAGGGCTGAGACACGGCAAAATAGCCGACCCACTGAAAATCGACAATTCGCTCGGGGATAAGCGCTGGCGAGGCGTTATTGCTAGAACGGCTAACCGCGTCCCCCGTGCCGAACCCGCCGGTATCGTCGTGGCCCCACATAATCACCTTGCCATCGCTTGTCAGTACCCCGGCGGTAGCCGAGTACTGCGACCCGTGCATGGTAAGGCGCGTTGCGTTAGAGATAACCCCAACACCCTCCTGCGCCCAAGTGTTGCGAGATGTAGAAATTACGGAGTAGTTGCTGTCGCCAGTCCCCCAAACGGTGCCGTCATCTCGAACAGCAAGCTGTTTCTGGTACCCACCTTGTACGGCACCGTAATCTACAACGCCATCAAGCACCTTGCGAGGGTGGTACTGGTTACCGGGCCAAATGTCGGAGTTATAGCCGACACCCCAACCGCTGTTGGTCTGTCCGCCGCCGTCACCCCACACATACAAGTCACCGTTTTCAAGGACGACGCCCTGCGTGCGGTACGCGTTATACCCGGTGGCCCAGTGCGCGTCGGTCTCAGACATCATAGTCATCTTGACCTTCTTATCTTGGCCCCACGGCATCCACAGGCGGTGTGCGGCAAGATCGACTTGCCCCCAGCCTGATGTGGACGACTGCCCCGCCACATAGAGGTCGCCATCCCGGCTGATGAGGTGAGAGGCACCATACAGGCTCCCCTGCATGATCATCTCTCTGATCGGCACAGTTTCTGTGAACGGGAGTAGGCGTGGGACGTTCGCGGTGCCTGAAATGCCGAGCGAGCCATACTGGTTTGCGCCGAGCACATACACACGACCTTGGTCGTCCAAAAGCATAGCTTGTGGATACGCGTTGTCGCCGTACGCCCCCCGAATCTTCACAATCTTAGTTGTCGAGCCGAGGTCGCCGTAGCCCTGCAGCTTTCTAGGTATTGGGATGCTCGTGGCGTTAACGCCGCCCAAGTTATTGTCCCCGATGCCGCAAGACCACGCCATGCCGTCGGCGGTTATCAGGTACGTGTGCGCCCATACGTTATAGACGCTAGTGACCGGCGGAGTGCCGGGAGGGAACGCGACGCGTGTTGGGAACGTGCGCCCGATGTCCTGATTACCCGCCCCACCTCTGCCATTAGCTTGGCTACCCCACGAGCGAGCAGACCCGTCATTCATGGTGGCAATCATGTAATACGACGAAGCTAAGTACTGCCCAGTTCTGCCTGTGCGGGTGTCCATCAGCCCAGTTGCTAACGTACCGTTGCGCGTGTCTTGGAAGCGGAACTCTACACCATCCGCGCCCTTGGAATGCAGCACCATATTCCCAAAGCCGCCAGCGGAGACACCGCCTGTAAGCAGGTGTCCTTTAAGGATCGCATCCTGCTGACCCAGCGCGAACTCTACAGGTACGCCGTTGCGAATGACATACGCGCCGCCGTTCTTGTAAACAACATCGTTGTCAGCGTACGCCAGATACTCAGAGTAAATACCCTTCCAGCGATACCCGATTTGGCTAATATCTATATTCATAGGTTCACTACCAGATTGTTGTTCACGACGCTAAAGGATACGCCGTCGCCTACCGCCCACGTAGTATACTCGGATGCGACGTAGTCGTCACTACCATATGTGTGTAATAACTCTGTACCGTCTGCGCTTAGATTAAAGCCGAAGAACGTCGGGCGGGCCACTGAGCTAACCAACTCGTAGCCAGACTCGTCATCCTTTACACGCAAAAAGTTTGAACCCTCCCCGGCGAGCGAGTTGGGGATGTTAATAGATGCGGCGGCAATCTCGGCGGCGTCCTGCGCGGCAGTGGCCGCA